>Ga0182792_1000896_pt1 | contig 26105 bp, 23 predicted proteins | sample Passage237B_FD_130497 | JGI IMG/M metagenome (GOLD analysis project Ga0182792, IMG submission 130497) | Cellulose adapted compost microbial communities from Newby Island Compost Facility, Milpitas, CA, USA - Passage2 37B (version 2) (version 2) ...
AGCAGGCAAGCTGACCGGTGATCGTCGCCGCAGCTACCACCCCGGCACCGATTCGGGAAATCACGATCGCCGCGATGCCGACGTACATGCCGCCGATCAGGCCGCCGGCCAGCTCCCAGGCCGGGACCCCGTCGAGCCGCCCCAGCCCGGCCATCCATCCGCCCGCCAGGCAGATCACCAGCAGACAGGCGGTACCGATCGTGTTGCTGACCAAGGCCGCGGCAAGCGGCCCGGTCGAGCGGCCGAGGCCCCCGTTGATCGGCGCTTGGGCGGCGAACTGAAAGCCGACCGCGACGATCAGCAGAGCGATTACCGGGCTGGCCACTACTTGGCGCTACTTGGCGGCGAGCCAGCTCTCGCCGGAACCCGCGTCGACCTCGAGTGGCGGATCAAGGTCGAAGGCGCCGACCATCTCTCGCCGCGCCAGCTCGGTCACTGCCTCGGTCTCTTCGGCCGGTCCCTCGAAGAGCAGTTCGTCGTGGATCTGCAGTACCAGGCGGCTGGAAAGCCCCTCCTCCAGCAAGGCATCGTGACTGCGGATCATCGCGATCTTGATGATGTCGGCCGCAGTTCCCTGCACCACCGTGTTCATCGCGAGGCGCACGCCCTGGGCGCGGATCTGGGCCTGATTCGAACGCAGCTCAGGCAGCGGACGGCGCCGCCCGAGCAGGGTCTTGACGAAACCGGTCTCGGTCGCTTCCTCGACTACCCGTTCGCGAAAGGCCTTCACCGCGGGGAAACGCTCGTGATAGCGCTTGACGAACTCCTCGCCCTCCGATCGAGGGATGTTCAAGCGGTCGGCCAGGCCGAAGCCGGTCAGCCCGTAGACGATGCCGAAGTTGACCATCTTCGCCTTCGAGCGCTGGGCTTCGTCGACTTCCGCCGGGTCGATCTCGAACACTTGGGCGGCGGTCGCGGCGTGGACGTCTTCACCGGCCCGGAAGAAGCCTTTCAGGACATCCTCGTCGGCAACATGGGCGAGCACCCGGAGCTCGACCTGGCTGTAGTCCAGGGAGGTAAGCAGGTTGCCGGGTTCGGCCACGAAGCAGCCGCGGAGCGGCCGGCCGACGTCGGAGCGGATCGGGATGCTCTGAAGGTTGGGTTGGATCGAAGAGATCCGCCCGGTCGGCGCGGCGGTCTGCATGAAGGTGGTGTGAACGCGGCCGGTGCCAGGGTCGATCGCGGCCGGCAGCGGCTCGAGATAGGTGTTCTTGAGCTTGGTCAGCTCGCGCCACTCTTCGATCCGGGCGACGATCTCGTGCTCCTCACGGATCTGCGCCAGCACTCTGGCGTCGGTCGAGAAGCCGGTCTTGCCCTTGCGCTTGCGAGTCAGGCCGAGTTCCTCGAAGAGCACCTGCCCGACCTGCTGGGGCGAGCCGATCGTGAACTCGTGACCGGCCAGCTCGTGGATCTCGCTCTCGAGTTGGTGGATGCGATCCTCAAGACCCGCGGCCATCTCGGCGACGCGCTCGGTGTCAAGTTTGAGCCCGATCCGCTCCATCGCCGCCAACACTCGGATCAGCGGTTGCTCGATCTGCTCGAGCAGGTCGAGCAACCCGGCTTCTTCCAGCTTCGGCTTCTGGACCTGAGCCAGGTTCCAGACCGTCGCGGCGATCTCCGGCGCGATCGAACCGGTCTCGGTGTCGTCGGCGATCAGCGACATCTGGCCGTCCTCGTCGTCGATTCCAGACGGTGCCAGGCCGGCCTGAACCGCCAGCTCGTCAAGGTGGTAATTACGCCGGGCCGGCTCGAGAAGATATGCGGCCACGAGGGTGTCGTGGGCTATCACCGGACCCTTTTCGGTCGCTTCCAACGAAGCGAGCAAACCGACTCGCTGGCCGCCGATCGCCTTGATGTCATGCCCGATCAATGGCTTGCCCTGGACCATCTGCGCCAGCCCGTCCGAGTCTGCCTGGCCGCCGACCACTTTGCGGCCGTCGGTGGCCGCCCAGCCGTTGTAGAGCTCGACCGCGATCGGACCGTCGGCCAGATCTTCCACTCCGCCGTCTGATACTTCGACCTCCGCCGGAGCCGGGGCCTCTTCCGGAACGCCGGGCACAGCACCGTCGCCGAGCGCCTCTTCCAGGCGGCTCATCGCCGCCCGCAGCTCGAACTCGGTCATGAAGGCGCGCAGGCCTTCGCGGTCCGGCACGGTCGCCATCAGCTCGTCGATGTCGACTCCGGTCTCGACCTCGAAATCCATGGTGGCGAGCTGCTTCGAGATCCGCGCGTCCTCGGCGAACTCGGTCAGGTTCTCCTTGCGCTTCTTGCCAGACACCTGGTCGATGTTGGCCAGGATCTCCTCCAGCGAGCCGAACTGATCAAGCAACTGGGCAGCGGTCTTCTCACCGATGCCGGGCACACCGGGAATGTTGTCGGAGGTGTCTCCACGCAGTCCCATCAGGTCGGTGACCAGCTCGGGATAGACGCCGTACCGCTCCTTCACTCCCTCACGGTCGTAAAGCTTCGTCTCGGTAACTCCCCGGGAGGTGCTCATCACCTGGCAGGTGTCGGTGACCAGCTGATACGCGTCGCGATCGCCGGTCACGACGACCACGGGGATGTTGACCGCGCTCGCCTGCCGGGTCAGGGTGGCGATCACATCGTCGGCCTCATAGCCATCGACCTTGACGTTGGTGTAACCGAAGGCCTCGACCATCTCCAGCAGGTGCGGCCATTGCTGACGCAGCAAGTCCGGCTTCGGTGGCCGGTGCGACTTGTACTCGGGGTAGACCACCTCGCGACCGGACATTCCGGCATCCCAGGCGACCGCGATCTGCCGGGGACGGTAATCGGAGATCAGCTTGACCAGCATCGACGCCAGCCCGAAGATCGCGTTGGTCGGACGACCGTCGGCAGTCGCCATCGAGTCCGGCAAGGCGAAGAAGGCCCGGTAGGCCATGCTGTTGCCATCGATCAGGAAAAGGGCTGGATTCTCTTCGGGCACCGACCGATCATAGGCGCTTGACCAGTCGGGACCAGTCTTCTCGAGGGGTCCTAAATAAGATGGACGAATGCCACCAGTCTCAGCCCAGTACAGCGTCACCGTCCGTGTCGAACTCGATGCCCGTCAGGAGCCGCTTGGCAAACTGACCGCGGCTATCGCCGAAGCTGGTGGCCAGCTCGTAGGCGTAGACCTGATTCCCGGTGCGGGAGTCGAAGGCAAGCGGGTGCGCGAGTTCACGGTCGACGCGGTCGACCAGCCGCATTGGGAGCGGATTCTGCGCGGGATCGGGTCGATCCGCGGCGCCCGGGTCATGGAGTACACGGACCGCACGATGCAGATGCATCGGGGCGGCAAGGTCTCGGTCGAGAACAAGTACCCGCTGAAAACCCGTGATGATCTCTCGATGGCCTACACCCCGGGCGTGGCCCGAGTCTGCACGGCGATCAACCAGGATCGGCAGCTCGCCTTCGAGTACACGATCAAGAAGAACACGGTCGCGGTGGTTTCTGACGGCACCGCCGTGCTGGGCCTCGGCGACATCGGCCCCGAGGCGGCGATGCCGGTGATGGAGGGCAAGGCGATGCTCTTCAAGGAGTTCGCCCAGGTCGACGCTTTCCCGATCTGCCTGAACACCACAGACACCGACGAGATCGTGCGTGCGGTCGAGATGATCGCCCCGACCTTCGGTGGCATCAACCTGGAGGACATCTCCGCCCCACGATGCTTCGAGATCGAGGATCGGCTCAAGGAATCGATCGACATCCCGGTTTTTCATGACGATCAGCACGGCACCGCCGTAGTCACCATGGCCGCGCTCTTCAACGCGTTGAAGATCATCGACAAACCGATCGAGGAGCTCAGGGTGCTCATGGTCGGGCTCGGTGCCGCCGGTATCGCGGTGACCAAGATGATGCTCGCCGCCGGCCTGACCCATGTGGTCGGGTGCGACCGGAAAGGCGCCCTCTCGGTCACTCGCGAGGACTACCAGGCCGGTGAGCTGAGCGGCATCAAGAAGTGGTTTGCCGAGAACTCGAACCCCGACCACCTGCTCGGTACTCCCGACGAGGTGATCGAGGGGATGGACGTCTTCGTCGGCTTGTCGGGACCTGGGATCATCCAGCCCGAGTCGCTCGGGAAGATGAACCGCGATCCGATCGTCTTCGCGATGTCGAACCCGGACCCCGAGGTTTCACCCGAGGAGGCCGCGAAATACGTGCGGATCATGGCCACCGGCCGGTCGGATTACCCGAACCAGATCAACAATGTTCTCTGCTTCCCCGGCATCTTCCGCGGTGCCCTGGATGCCGGCGCACCGCAGATCACGGAAGAGATGAAGATGGCGGCCGCGCGCGGGATTGCCGACGTGGTGGGCGACGATCTCTCCGAGGACTACATCATCCCGTCGGTTTTCGACCGCGACGTGGCGCCCCGGGTGGCCGAAGCGGTAGTTCAGGAGGCCAAGCGCGCCGGCGACGCCCGTTTCAACGTGGAAACCGGCGCCTTCACCAGCCTCGGCTAAGTAAGTGCATCGAGTTTGAAGTTATTCGCCTATGGAGCGAATAACTTCAATCTCGCCGGTCAGAAGGCGGCCAGGCCCCAGCCCCAGACGACCTTGTCGCGGCGGTCGCGGATCACCTTGTTGTGATGCCCTTCCGACCCGGTCGTGACGGTATCCCGCCGTCCGTTCTTCGCGTCCAGGGTGTCGACTCCCTCGCGACCCAGCAGGCTGGACTTGCCCTGCTGGGCGCGGTGGCGCCGACCGATGATCAGCCAGTCGCCGTACCGGCTCCCTTCCAGCCGCTCGATGTCGGGTGAGAAGGTGGTGGGTGCCGCGCAGGCCCCGTTCTTCCAGCGGGCGTAGCGCCGGCCGAGGTCGGCCTTGACGCCGCGGCTCGCGCCGGCGAAGACGATGCTGTCATTGCCGTCATTTCCGACCAGCTGGGAACCCTGGCAGGCGTTGCCGATGTGGAAATGGTCGGTGTCCGGGCCGCCGATCGCGGTCACCCGGTCGTTGGAATAGATCAGGTTGACTCCCCCACCGCCACGCAGGACGCTACCGGCGCTGCCGTAGGAGGTGGAGATGAAGTCCTTGCTCGGCCCGCCGTTCACGACGTTGCGGCCGGTGCCACCGTTGAGCGTGGCCGACATCGTTCTCGGGATCGAGCCCTCGAGGTTGATTGTGTCGTTGCCGTCGCCGCCGTAGACCAGCATCCCGTCGAGGTTGTTGCGGTCGGCCGGGCAGCGGATCGTCTTCGCCACCGCCGAGTTCGGCGATTGATCCACACCTCGGCAGTCGCCGGAGGGCACCCCGCCGGCCGCCACGCTGACCCGGAACCACTGGTTCGAATCGTCGAAGCCGACCGAGATGTCGTCACCCAGCTGGCCGCCCATGACGATCGGGATGCCACCGTCGCTGATATCGACCAGGGCCAGCCGGTTGCCGAAATTGCCGGGCGATTCCCGGTTGCAGCGGGTCGATTTGGCGAAGCCGCTGCATGTGTTCTGGCCGAGGCCGCCGTCAACGCTGTCGCCGTCGCCACCGTTGCCTTCGATCACGTCATCTCCCAGACCGCCGTCGATGTGGTTGACCACGCCGGGGTCGGCAGTGATCTCGTCGTCGAAGGCGGAGCCGATCACGTTCTCGAGCGAATCGAGCTTGTAGCGGGTGGTCCCGAGCGAGGTGCCGGCCCGCAGGTCAACGATCACGCCGCTGATCCGACGCCCGCCAGGCGGCGTGTGGGCGGCGTAAGAGATCGTGTCGTTGCCTGACCCTCCATACACCTTGGCCAGGCCGCGCCCAGTGGTCACGAAGAGGTCATCGCCGTCGTTGCCGCGGAGTTTCTTGATCCCCGAATGGGTGATGATCGTGTCGTCCTTCGGGGTCCCGTAGACCCAGTCGTCACCCTCGCCGGCGTCGAGGAAGGCCGGTCCGTTGTTGTTCGGCTGGTCGGCCCGAAGCCGGTCGTTGCCCTGCTCGCCGAAGAGCCTTTCCTTGACCCCGCCACTGGTGATCCCACCGTTCGAGTAGAGGAAGTCGGTGCCGTTGCCGCCGTGGACCTGAGAGATCGCGTCGCCGAGACTGTAGATGCGGTCTGACCCGGTCAGGCCGTAGAGGTGGTTGCCGGTGCCCGAGTAGTCGAAGATCCGGTCGTTGCCACCCATCCCTTTCACCGTGTCCCGGTCCGGCAGACCTCGGGGATTTCGCTTCGGTCCGGCATAGATCCGATCGTGGCTCTTCGAGCCCACTATGTAGTCGTTGCCGAGGCCGCCGTGGACTACGCCCTTCTTGGTCTTCACGTTGAGCGAAATCCGGTCGTTGCCGGAACCACCGTCTACGTAGACGTTGTTCCCTTTGCCGGTCCGGATCCGGTCGTCGCCCGAGCCGCCGAACACCCGCAGCTTGTTGCCCTTCTCGGTGATGACCAGGTCGTTGCCCGACCCTCCGTAGACGGTGGCGTCGCCCTTCGCCGCGTAGATCCGGTCATTACCAGGGCCGGCATCGGTGAAGCTGATGCCCTTGCCCGCGTGGATGATCTGTGAGCCTTCACCGGCGCAGATGTGGCTGAACGGCTTGGCGATCACCGTCACCCGGTCACCGGCGACCCAGGCCACGTCCTTGAACTTCAGCCTCACGGTCTTCTTGTTGCCGGTGATCACCCGGTTGATCTTCTTGCCGAAGCATTTCGACGGACGAGCATCGGCCTGGCCTGGCGCGCAGGCCATCGCGACGAAGACCGCGATCGCGAGCAGCACGATCGCCGGCGCCAAGAGGCCTTCCGCTTTTCTCTTAGTCAGGATCATCCGACAGAACCTCAACTACCCGCCAGCCCGTAACCCCAGACGACGCTGTCCTTGCGGTCGGCCATCACGGTGTTCTGGTGGCCGCCGGCGCCGGTGGTGACGGTGTCGGCCGAACCGTTGCGGGAATCAAAGGTGTCGATCCCGGCCCGCCCGAACAGCACCGACCTGCCCTGCTGGGACGAGTTCCGCTTGCCGACGATCAGGTAGTCGTCGAAGTCGGTGCCCTCGAGCTTCTCGATGTCCTTGGCGATCGAGATCCGAGAGCCGCTGCAGCCGGTGCCATTCCACTCGGCGTAGCCGCCGGCGAGATCGGCCTTCACTCCCCTGGGTGCCCCGGCGAAGACCACGCTGTCCTGTCCTCCGTCGCCCTCCAGGTCGGCCCCGATGCAAGGGTTAACGATTCTGAAGATGTCGGTGTCACCGCCCCCGATCAGGTGGACGTCGTCGACCGCGTAGAGCAGATCGAGCCCGTCACCTCCGGACAGGGTGCTACCGGCGCTGCCGGGTGCGGTCGAGATGAAGTCCTTGCTCGGGCCACCGGTGATCGTGTTGTTGCCCGTCCCCCCGTTGATGGTCGTGGTCAGGGTGGCCGGGATCGAGTCGGAGAGCTTGATGGTGTCCGGTCCGGCGTCGCCGTAGATCAGCATGCCGTTGAGGTTGTTGTGATCGACCGGGCAATTGATTCGGGAGCCGGTACGGTCGGCCGGACGGCAGAGCCCGGAGGCGAGTGCGCCACCGGCCACGTCGACCTCGAATTGGCCCGAAGAACGGCTGTATCCGACCGTGATCTCGTCTGCCCGGCCGCTGCCGATCACGATCAGCACCCCGCCTTCGGTGATGTCGACCTGGTCGGACTGGCCTTGGTCGCCCGGCGAGTCCTGGTTGCAGTTGACCTGCTTGCCGCCGGAACACTGGTTCTGACCGAGCCCTCCGTCGAGGGTGTCGCCGTCCTGGCCTCCGATCACGTCGTTTCCAATACCGCCCTGGATGTCGTTGTCCACGCCGGGGGCACCGGTGATCTCGTCGTCGAAGGCCGAGCCGATCACATCCTCGATGCCGCTCAAGCGGTAGTCCGAGTAGCCCGACGAGGTGCCCGCCCGCAGGTCCACTTCGACGCCGCTGATCGAGCCCCGCCCTTCGGTCGGTGAGTGCGCGGCGAACGAGATCGTGTCCCGCCCTTCCCCACCGTCGAAGGTTCCCTGGCCGCGACCGGAGGTGACGAAGAGATCGTCACCGCCCTTGCCGAAGACCTTCTTGATGCCCGAGTTGTAGACGATGATGTCGGCTTCGGAAGTGCCGTACATCTGGTCGTCGCCCTCGCCACCGTCGATGTAGGCGGGACCCTGATTCTTCGGCCGGTCACCGTAAAGCCGGTCGTTGCCCTGCTCGCCGAACAGTCTCTCGAGAGTGCCGTCGGCCGACTTGCCGCCGTTCGAGTAGAGGAAGTCCGAGCCGTTGCCGCCCAACAGGTCGGAAACCGCCTTGCCGAGGCTGTAGATCGTGTCGGAGCCTTCCTCGCCGAGCAACTGGTTGCCGGAGCCGCCGTAGTCGTAGATCGAGTCGTTGCCGCCGCGGCCCTCGATGCGATCGCGGTCCTTGGCTTTTCCGGAGACCTTCAGCGGTGATCCGTAGAGCTTGTCGTGGCCTCGGGAGCCGATGATCACGTCGTTGCCCAGCCCTCCGTAAGCCTTGCTGCGCACGCTCCGATCGTTGAGCACGATCTTGTCGTTGCCGGGGCCCGCGTCGGTCAGCGAGGTACCCTTGCCGGCGTAGATCACCTGCCGCCCAGCTCCGGCGCAGATGGTGCTGTTGGGCTTGGCTTTCACGGTGACGTTCTTGGCCGCAACCCAAGCCACGTCCTTGTAGGCCAGGCGGACGATCTTCTTCTTGCCCGAAATGACCCGGTTGATCTTCTTACCGAAGCATTTGCCCGGGCGCGCTGCCGCATCAGACGGGGCCAGCAGGCCCGTGCACAGCGCAAGGGCCGTCAGCACCACGATCGATGCTCGGAGTCCGGGGCTTGTCACGGCTGAACGGTTCAACTTCAAAGGCGTAGAAACGGACACAGGGTTGGGTACCCGTTGGTCTCTCCCTGACAACAGGGCTAAGGCGTATTCGATTCCCTGTCCCCTACAGACTGTAGAGAACCGGCTGGACCCGAGGCCGCAACCTCAGTTGCGGCCGAGCTTCGGCCAGATCTGACCGAGCGCCTCGGAGAAACCGGCCCCCTTCGACCGGATGTAGATCTCGAAATCGATCGAGCCTTCCGCCTCGAAGTCGGGATCGTCGCGACGCGGCGCCCTGACCTTGACCTTGAACCGTCTCGACTGGCCGGCCTCAAGCGATCCGATCCCGTTGCAGCGCCGGGCTGCGAACAGCAGGGTCCGATAGGACCACTTCGGCAGGCAGTACCTGACCCCGCGGGCCGTCTCGGTGCCGTAGTTGACGACCGTGAAGGGCACTTTGACCTCACCGCCGGGCCGGGCCGAACGGTTCCAGTCGAGCGTCCACCCGGCGACCGCCGGGTATTTGGGCTGCGGGTCCGCCGTCCACCGGTACTGCCGGACGACGCCGGAATCACCGACCACCACCTGGCCGTCGGGACTGGCCGAAACCTCGTGGCCGAAGAGGAAATTCTGGTTGCCGAAGCCGGTCCGGCCGAACTGGCCGAGAAACTCGCCGTCCGAGGTGAAAGTCTGGAGCCGGTTCAGGTACCAGTCGAAGACGAATATATGGCCCGCTTTGTCGGTGGCGAGGCTGGCCGGCCCAAAGGTCTGTCCTGGTTTCCAACCGGGCCGGGTCAGCAAGCCGATAGGACGCCCGTCCGGGGTGAATCTCCTGACCGTTCCGTTCCAATCGTTGCCGATCAGAACGGTTCCGTCACCGTCGATCGCCAGTGAGGATGAGTACCGCAGCTTCTTCTTCCACCTGCTGTTCAGATCCCACCGCCCGAGCTTGTTCCCGTTCGGTCCGAACCGGGTCAGCCGGAACGGTTCCTGGGTGAGCATGTACACGGTGCCATCAGGGCTGACGTCGATGTCGGGGTAGGCGGAATTGCGGAGCTGCCACGAGGTGATCCGCTTGCCATTCTGGCGGTAGCGGGCAACGACGCCTCCCTGTTCGGCGAAGTACAGAGTCCCGTCCGGACCCAAGGCCATGTCCTCTACGTAGGTGTGCGAGCCCGACTTGTCCTCGAAAGGCAGGAATGTCTTCTGATCCTGCGGCGTGTACTTGACGACTCCGCCGAAGGTGATCGCGGCCAGGCTCTGACCATTGCCCAGGGCGAGTACGGAGTCCACTCCCCCTTGCGATTCCTGAATCTGCCAGCTTCGCTCGTACCTGATCGCCGCCTGCGCCGAGGCACCGGCCAACATCGCCGCAGCCGCGAGAAACGCTATGAGGACTCCCTGAATACGCATTCCATTGCCTCCCTCGAGCACGGACCGCCCCCTGAGCGGCCCAACTGACGAGCATCCTAGAATACATTCGATGACTGACCCGAATGGCAGGCCGGAAGGTCGAAGAATTCTCGTCACGGGCGGGACCGGCCTGATTGGCTCCTCGCTCTGCAACGCCTTGATCGACCGCGGCGATTCCGTCGTCGGACTCAGCCGAAACCCTGATCGGGCCTCGAAATCGCTGCCCCGGGTCGAGTGGCACGGCTGGGAAGCAGTGCGGGAGCGGCCGCCACGCGAAGCCTTCGAAGGAGTCGACACGGTCATCAACCTCGCTGGAGAACCGATCAACCAGCGCTGGAACGATGACGTCCGCGAGCGGATCGCCCGCAGCCGGATCAAGGCCACCAAGAACCTGGTGGCCAAGATCGTGGCCTTGGACGAGCGTCCGAAGACCCTGATCTCCGGCTCGGCGATCGGCTACTACGGCGACCGCGGCGACGAGCTGCTCTACGAGGACGCGGACCCCGGCGACGACTTTCTCGCCGACGTCGTGGTCCGCTGGGAAGAAGCCGCCCGCACGGCCGAGGACCACGGCCTGAGGGTGGTTACGATCCGTTCCGGCCACGTGCTCGACCCCCAAGGCGGGCTGCTGAAGGAGCTGCTCCTGCCGTTCAAGATGGGGGTCGGAGGGCCGATCGCCGGCGGCAGTCAGTACATGTCCTGGATCCACCGCGACGACGAGGTCGGAATCCTGCTCTGGGCGACCGAGAACGAGGCAATCTCCGGTCCGGTCAACGCGACCGCCCCGAACCCGGTCACGAACAAGGAATTCTCGAAGGAGCTGGGCCGCGAGCTAGGCCGCCCGGCCATTGTGCCCCTGCCTGGTTTCGCGCTCGACATCGTCAAGGGCAGCGGGGTCGGCCACGCGGCCCGCGAAGGTCAGCGGGTCTTTCCCAAGAAGGCGACTTCGAACGGTTACGAGTTCAAGCAGCCGGAACTGGCCGGCGCTCTGGCTAACCTGCTCGGCTGATTCGCAGCGGCCGCTTCGAGGTCAGTTTGAGCCAGCGCCGCTCGGTGCCCGAGCGGAAGCCATTGACGTCGAAGACCATCGTCCGCAGACGGACCTGGACCCGCCTGACCCGCGCCAATTTCTTGAGGGGCTGGCCGAAAACTCGGGCCTGGTAGGTGTAAGTGCCAGCTTTCTTGGGAGTTCGGAACGAGTCCAGATTGCCGATTCGGACCAGACCCTCCTTCGCCTCGGACCTGCTCATCCTGATGCCCAGATGCCTGGCTGCCTTGCTACGGATCTGAACCCGGATCAACACCGAGCAACCTTGATCGCAGGTGGCTTTCACCGGCAGTCCTCTGGTCAGGAAACGACGCAGCGACTTTGAGGGATAGGACAGGCGGTACTTCATCACCTGTGACTCGCATCGCGGAGCGCCCGAAGGCCGTCGCATGCCGGTCCGGCAGAGATAGTCATGCAGCCGCGACGGGGCCGAAGTCATGATCCCCTGGACACCTGAATCGATCAGATGTCCGTACGCATCGTCGTTCTCGTAGTCGAAGGAATCGGTCCAGGCGTGGACGGCGTAACCCATCGAGGAGACGTCCTTCTCCTTGAGCATCTGGGGCGGATCGAGCTCACCGAGCACGTTCGGCACCTGCAGGGCGACCGGGTCGGGGTCGATCGCAATCCCTCCGGTGAGGAAGCCGACCATCGAGGCGACGCTGGCCGAAACCCCGATCGCCGGGGCCAGCTCGTGGAACTCGATCAGGGCGTTCTGATCCAGCGAGGCGACGATGATCGGCCGGTTCACGTTTTCCTGCCGATCGAGTACCGCGGCCAGCAGAGTCGCCACCCTGATCGCCTCCGACGGCTCGCCCGGCACGGTCTTGATCTCGATGTTGATCGGCACCCCGGGAAAGGCAGCCAGAACCTCTTCGATGGTCGGGATCCGGAAATCTTCTGCCGTGAAACCGTCCGGGGGCGGCTTGTCCCCGGTCCGCACACCCCGGAGCGGGTACTGGCCGGCCGGAAGCGCGTGGTCGAACTGCGCACTGCCCGGACTGAACCAGTAGGCGGCGTCGAGGGCCTGGATCTCGTGCAGGGTCAGGTCTCGAACCTCGGCGTCGAGCGGAGTGATTCGCCGGGTGAACGAGTCGTGCATCACCATCAGGTGCCCGTCCGAGGTGGCGTTCACGTCCATCTCCAGGCTGTCGGCCCCACGGTCCTCGAGGGCGGTCCGGAAGGCATACATCGTGCTCGAGGGCGCTTCCATCTCGCCGCCCTGATGCGCCATGTTGAGAATCCCCACCTGATCCAGCCAGGGGTTGTGCGGCGGCACCGGCGAGGCAACCGCGGTGCCGCAGCCGAAGACCAGCGCCAAAGTCAGCGCAAACACTCCCGTGACGAGCTTCCTGCCCTCTCCCATGGGCAGGATGATCTCAGATTCAGGCCGGGTAGCCGTACTCGGCTTCGGTCAGCCGGTCGATCGGGACGGTCTTCGACTCGTCGAGCGCGTCGGCCAAGGGGGCCAGTTCGATCGAGGTGCCCCTCAGCGTGGTCATCATGCCCCACTTCCCTTCGTGTGCGGCCTCGATCGCCCGGTATCCGAGCCGGGTCGCGAGCACCCGGTCGAAGGCGCTCGGCGTGCCGCCGCGTTGAAGATGCCCGAGCACGACAGAGCGGGTCTCCCGCCCGGTCACTTCCCCGATCCGATCGGCCAGCCAGCCCCCGATGCCGCCCAGCCTGACGTTCCCGAAGGCGTCGGTTCCTTCGGTCAGGGTGACCTCGGTGCCTTCTTTCGGCACGGCACCTTCCGAGGCCACGATCAACGGCGCGACACCGGCCTCGAAACAGGCGTCGACGTGGGCGCAGACGTCGCCCAGGTCGAACTCTCGCTCCGGCACCAGGATCAGGTCGGCACCGCCGGCCATGCCACTGTGCAGAGCGATCCATCCGGCGTGTCGGCCCATCACTTCCACGACCAGCGCCCGGTGATGGCTGGCGCCCGTGGTGCGCAGCCGATCGAGCGCCTCCATCACGGTGTTGACCGCGGTGTCGAAGCCGAAGGTGTAATCGGTGGCGTTCAGGTCGTTGTCGATCGTCTTCGGCACACCGACCACGCCCAGCCCCTGTTCGGTCAAGTGCCGTGCCACGCCAAGGGTGTCGTCACCGCCGATCGCGATAAGGCCGTCAATCCCGGCCGCGCGAACGTTCTCGATCACCCGTTCCATCCCACCCTCGACCGAATCCGGGTTGGTGCGAGAAGATCCGAGAATGGTGCCGCCCTCAGCGAGGATGCCCCGCACGTCTTTGAGAGGCAGCTCCCGGGACTGGTTCTCAAGCGGGCCCTTCCAGCCGTCGAGATAACCGACGAACTCATCTCCCCACTCGCGGGTGCCGCGCAGGACCGCGGCACGGATCACGGCATTGAGGCCGGGGCAATCACCCCCGCCGGTCAACACCCCGATCCGCATTGGCTACTCTCGCGAGCGGCTGGGAAGGGACTCTTTGACCTTGAGGATCGTCGGGTGGGTTACGTGGATGAAGGCGCCGATGAACAGCACCCCGAAGAAGACCAGGCCCGCGACGGGTCCACCTTGCCCCTGCGAGTACGAAAAGACCGCGAGGGCAACTGCGACGAAGAATGTGACCGGCATCAGCATCGCGGCGAATCCTACCGGACCCCGGGGCGGTCTGAAGCCAGGGCCGCAGCGGTCTCGGCCATGAACTCGCCGACCGGCTCAGCTGCCTGGCCGGGCGCCGCTTCTGCGGCGAGGCGGACCAGTTTTGAGCCGATGATCACTCCGTCGGCGATTTGTCCGACGGTGGCCGCCTGCTCGGGAGATCCGATCCCAAAACCGACCGCGACCGGAACCTCGGACTTCGATTCGACATCGTCGACCAGGTCCTTCAGATCGGCTGACATCTCGGCTCGCTCACCCGTGGTCCCCACGCTGGATACCAAGTAGACGAACCCGGTCGCGACTCGGCAGATCTCAGCCCGGCGCTCGGGCAGGGTGGTCGGAGCGATCAGGGGCACAACCGCCAGCCCGGCCTCGTTCATCGCGGTGCGGATCGACTCGTCCTCACCGAGCGGCAGGTCGGGGACGATCACGCCGCAGGCACCGGCGTCGGCGGCCCGGGCCGCGAACGCGCTCGGACCGGCGCCGCCGAGGATCGAGTTCGTGTAGACCATCAGGACGACCGGCACCCGGTCGGCCACCTCGCGGCAGATGGCGAGCACATCATCGAGTTTGGTCCCGGCCTCGAGCGCCCGGACGGCCGCCGCGTGGATCACCGGACCGTCGGCCAGGGGATCGGAGAAGGGCACTCCGAGCTCGATCAGATCGGCGCCGTTCTCGACATAGGAGCGAGCCACCGCGAGGGCGGCATCGTGGTCGGGGAAGCCGCCCATCATGTACGGCATGAGTGCGGCCCGGCCCTCACCGCGCGCGGCCGCGAAGGCGGCGGCAATCCGCTCGGCGCCGAGGTTCGGTCCATCGCTCTCGGTCACTGGACACTCTCCATCCCGAGTACCTCGGCCAGGTCCTTGTCGCCACGGCCGGAAAGACAGAGAACGTCGTAGCCCCCATCGGCCTCGCCGACCCGGCCCTCGCCGAGCAGCCAGGCGATCGCGTGGGAAGACTCCAGCGCGGGGATGATCCCCTCCAGCCGGCTCAGGCGGCGGAAGGCGACGAGGGCATCCTGGTCGCTGACCGCGACGTAACGCGCGCGGCCGATGTCACGCAGGTGCGCGTGCTCGGGGCCGGTGCCCGGATAGTCGAGGCCGGCCGAGACCGAATGAGCTTCGAGGATCTGGCCTTCTTCGTCTGTCAGGACCGCTGAAAGCGAGCCGTGCAAGACCGACGTGTTGCCGGCGGTGAGCGATGCCCCGTGCTTGTCCGTGTCCAGGCCGAGCCCGGCCGCCTCGACGCCGACCAATTCGACCCCCTCGTCGGGGACGAAGGCGGTGAAAGTCCCGATCGCGTTCGAGCCGCCACCGACGCAGGCGATCACCCGGCCCGGCAGCACGCCTTCGGCCTGGAGCGCCTGATCGCGGGCCTCGTCGCCGATAACCCGCTGGAGGTCGCGGACCAGGTCGGGAAACGGGGCAGGACCGACCGCGGAGCCGATGATGTAGTGAGTGTCGGCCACGTTCGTGACCCAGTCGCGGATCGCCGCGCTGACCGCCTCCTTGAGGGTGCGGGCGCCGGCCTCGACCGGAACCACCTCGGCCCCGAGCAGCTTCATCCGTTCCACGTTCGGCTTCTGGCGCCGGATGTCTTCGCTACCCATGTAGACGATGCATTCGAGGTCGAGCAGGGCGCAGGCGGTGGCGCTGGCCACCCCGTGCTGGCCGGCCCCCGTCTCGGCGATGATCCGCGGTTTGCCCATCCTCTTGGCCAGCAGTGCCTGACCGATCGCGTTGTTGATCTTGTGGGCGCCGGTGTGGTTCAGGTCCTCGCGCTTGAGATACACCTTGCGGCCGGCTTCCTCGCTGAGCCGGGAAGCCAGGTAAAGCGGGCTGGGCCGACCCACGTAGTCGCGCAGGAGCACCTGGAATCGCTCGGTGAAGTCGGGGTCCTGACGCGTTTCGGCCCAGGCTTGGGTCAATTCATCGAGAGCCGGAATCAGGGTTTCCGGAACGTAGCGACCGCCGTAGGGCCCAAAACGCCCCGGCAGTTCACCGGCAGTTGATTCGGCGAGGTTGTGGTTCATGCTCCGGCCACCGGGGTGTAGCGAGCCGCCTGGAAGAAGCTGGCCAGCTTTCCGTGGTCCTTGATCCCGGGTTCCTTCTCTACTCCTGAGGCGACGTCAACCGCGTCGGGCCGCACGATTCGGATCGCCTCGGTCACGTTGTCCGGGGTCAGGCCACCGGCCAGAATCGTCGGTATGGCCGAGTGGTAGTTAGCCAGGAGATCCCAGTCGAAAGCTTCCCCCGTGCCCCCATAAACCCCTTCGCGACCCTTGTCGAAGAGGTGGTAATCGGTGAAACGGTAGGCGGTGCTGGCTCGCACGTCGGCGTGGCTTGCGATGTGGAACGCCTTAATCACCTTGAGACCGGTACGGCGGTTCACCTCGGTGCAGAAGTTCGAGCCCTCGTTGCCGCTCAGCTGGATCATGGTCAACTGGGCGTTTTCGGCGGCCTGCACCACCCGTTCGATCGTCGGATTCACGAACACGCCGACCACCTCGCAGCGACGGCGAAACTCCTCGCCGATCCCGGCGGCTACCGAGGCCTTGACGAAGCGGGGGCTCTCTTTGTGGTGGATCAGCCCGATCGCCCACGCGCCGTGCTCGACAGCGGCCTCGGCGTCGTCTCGATTGGTTATCCCGCAGATCTTTACCTTCACCAGCCAAGGGTATGACACCGAACCATCCGGCGGCCATTTCGACGCCCGATCAGCCACGTAGACGCAGACGGGCCGCCACTATGGCGGCCCGTCGGGCAGGGAGTGGGACTGCGCCGGGAGTTACTGGCCGAAGCCGGGCAACTCCTGCTGTCCCTGGCTGGAGGAAGTCGAGTCGGGGCCGGAATCATCGGGACGCTCGCCGAGGGTCACGGTGACCGTCTTGGTGTCGCCGTCCCGCTTGACCTCGAGTTCCATCTTGTCGCCGACCTTGGCGTCGTTGACGGCGGCGATCAGGTCTTCCATCGAGGTCAGGTCCTCACCGTCGACCTTGGTGATCACGTCGCCCCCGGCCATGACCCGTTGGCCGCTGATCGTGACCGCGGTGTCGCCGGCCTGGATACCGGCCTTGGCGGCGGGACCGTCCTTCGGGGCCTCCTGGACCAGAACGCCTTGGTCGGTGCCGAGGTTCAGCGCGTCGGCGAGCTGGGAGTTGATCGTCGCGCCGGTGATGCCGAGGTAGGCGTGTTCGACCGTGCCCCCATCCTTCAGCTGGTCGACCACATCCTTGACCGTGTTCGACGGAATCGCGAAGCCGATGCCGACGTTGCCGCTGGTGCTGGAGCCGCTGCCGGTCGCGATCTGGGAGTTCACCCCGATCACGTTGCCGTCAGCGTCGATCAGCGGACCGCCCGAGTTGCCGGGGTTGATCGCTGCGTCGGTCTGGATCACATTCGAGATCGCGTACTGGTTGAGGCTGGAAATCTCGCGTTGAAGGGCAGAGACGATGCCGGTGGTCACCGTGCGGTCGAGGCCGAAGGGGTTCCCGATCGCGACCACCGGATCCCCGACCTTCACGCTGGATGAGTCACCGAGCGAGAGCGGCTTCATCTCACTCTCCGGCGCGTCCACCTTGAGCAGCGCCAGGTCGGTCGAGGGGTCGGTGCCGACCACGCTCGCGTCATAGACCGCGTCGGAATCACCGAGCGTGACGGTGATCTTCTTGGCGCCCTCGATCACGTGGTTGTTGGTGACCATGTGCCCGTCGGTGTCGATCAAAAAGCCCGAGCCCGTCGCGGTACTGGTGCCCTGTTGCTGGCCGAACGGGTCGAAGGGACTGCTCGACTGCGTGGTGATGCCCGAGGCCGTGATGAAACCGACACCGTCGCTGTCGCGGTTGTAGATCTGGTTGACGGCGTTCGTGTCGCTCTTGGTCGAAGCGGGCGTCGTCGTCGCAGTCAGCGGCTGCACGGTCGTCTCGGTCTTGCCGACCCAGCCGGCGGCGATCGCGATGAAGCCGGCCACGGCAACAACGAGGCCACCGGTCAAGGCAGCCAGGAACACGGAGCGCAAAGAGCGCTTGGGGGCATCGGGAATCTGGTTCATGACGGGAATCAAAAAACACCGTCATTGACCATTCCTAAGCGGTTTTCTAAGGTTTTCTAAAACTGAGAATCCCTGAGAGCCTCGTACCCGCCCCCCACGGCTACATCAACCGCCGAGATTGCCCACGGTGCCGCAGGCCATGTGTCGAATCGACGCAGGACCTGCGTCACCGGGCGCCCGCCGGCTAAGGCAGGAAATGCTCGGTGGTGGCATCGCCCATGCCGGCGAGAGTCCGGACCATTTCTTCCGGGTCTTCGGAGCGCATGAGCGATTCCCCGATCAGGGCGGCGTCGACGCCTACCCTCTCGAGTTCGACCAGTTCTTCGCGGTTAGAGATGCCAGATTCCGACACGACCGTGGTTCCGGTCGGAACGTCGGTGATCAGGTCGTAAGTGGTCCGGATGTCGACCACGCCGGTGTCGAGGTTGCGGTTGTTGATGCCGATCACCTCGGCCCCTGACTCGACCGCCCTTTCGAGCTCGTCGTCGCTGTGGACTTCGACCAGACAGTCGAGGTCCAGTTCACTCGCCTTGCGCTGATAATCGCGCAGACGGTCGTCGTCGAGCACGGCGACGATCAGCAGCACCGCGTCAGCGCCACCGGCCGCGGCCTCGTAGAGCTGGTACTGGTCGACCACGAAGTCCTTGCGAAGGATCGGCAGGCTGCAAGCGGCCCGGGCCGCGGCGAGGTCTTCGAGCCGGCCGTCGAAATGGGTCTCATCGGTGAGGACGGAAAGGGCCGCCGCCCCGCCCGCCTCATAGGACTTGACCTGATCCGGCAGCAGAACCCCTGGCGCGATCTCGCCGGCGCTCGGCGACTTGCGCTTGTACTCGCAGATCAGCGACATGCCGGGCCGGGTCAGGGCCTCCTGGAAGGGACGGTCATGGTCCCGTTGGCCCAGCTTGGCCTCGAGGTCGGCCAAGGTCACCTGCTGTCTGCGCGCTTCGACGCCCTGGCTCGCGGCCGAAATCAGTCGCTCAAGTATTCCCACGATCTGAGCAGACTCTAGCGGTCTTGCCCGGTGAAACTGACCAACCGGGCGAGAACGGCAGCCGCTTCCCCGCTGTCGATCGCCCGTTGGGCCACTTCCACCCCGCTGGCCAGGTCGTCGGACTTGCCGCCGACCAGGATCGCCGCGGCCGCGTTGAGGACCACCAGGTCCCGCCGTGGCCCCTTCTCGCCTTCGAGTACGGCCCGGGTCGCGGCGGCGTTCTCTTCCGGGGTGCCACCGACCACGTTACCGAGTTCGGCGCTCTCCAGGCCGAAATCACCCGGCGACACGAACTGCTCCTCGGTCCCTCCATCCTTGACTTCGATGATCCGGGTGGGACCGGTGATCGAGATCTCGTCAACCCCGTCATCGCCCGAGACGACAAGCGCCCGTTCGGTACCGAGACCGACGAGGGCCTCGGCGATCGACTCCTGGTAGCCGCGGTCGGAGACCCCCATCAACTGTCGTTTGGCGCCGGCCGGGTTGGTCAGCGGGCCGAGGAAATTGAAGATCGTCCGCACCGCCAGCGCCTTCCGCACCGGCACCACATGGGCCATCGCCCTGTGGTGCTTGGGCGCGAACATGAAACCGAATCCGGTCTCCTCGATCGAGGCCGCGACTCGTTCAGGCGGGATCTCGATGTTCACGCCGAGCGCCTCGAGGAGGTCGGCCGAGCCGCTGAGGCTGGTGCTGGAACGATTGCCGTGCTTGGCGACGGCGCAGCCGGCTCCGGCCGCGACCAGAGCGGCGGTGGTCGAGACGTTGAAAGTCGAGGGTCCACCGCCGGTGCCCGCCGTGTCGACCAGATCGCCACTGACCTCGACCGGCTCGGCCAGCGAGCGCATGGTCCGGGCCAGGCCGATCAGTTCAGGCACCGTCTCGCCTTTGGTGCGCAACGCGATCAGGAAGGCGCCGGTCTGGACCTCGTCGGAACGGCCTTCCATGATCTCGGTCAGGACCGTCGAAGCGTGGTCGGTGGTCAGGTGCTGCCCGGAGGCAACCGCGTCGATCGCCCGGGTCAGGATGTCGTTAGGCAACTGTCTTCCCCTCGTTGGTCGGGATACCGGCGGCGGCTTGTTCGAGAGAGAGTTCGATCCCGATGAAGGTGGCGATCATCCGCTTGCCATATGGAGTCAGTACGGACTCGGGATGGAACTGGACCCCCTCGGCTGGGAGATCCCTGTGGCGAACCCCCATCACGATCTCGCCGAAGGTCGAGGTGACTTCGAGCGAGTCTGGAATCTCGCCCGCGATCAACGAGTGGTAGCGGCCAACCGTGAGCGGATCGGGGAGACCGTCGTAGATCGCCTTGCCGTCGTGTTCGATCTCCGCGCTCTTGCCGTGGATCGGTTCACCTTGGACGACCGTGCCGCCGAAGGTCTGGACCATCGCCTGATGTCCGAGGCAGACCCCGAGCACCGGGATGCCGGCCTCGGCAAAGGCGGGAATGACCTCGAGCGAGACGCCGGCGTCATCCGGCGTGCACGGCCCGGGCGAGACGACCAGCCGGTCGTGGCCCTCGGCCAGGAGTTCGTCGACCGTTCGCACGTCATTACGAACCGCTTCCACTTCGGCACCGAGTTCGCCCAGGTACTGGACCAGGTTGTAGGTGAAGGAGTCGTAGTTGTCGATGACCAGTACTCGCATCAGGCCCAATCAGGGTTTTCGCAGGCGATCTCGACGGCACGGAACATCGCCTTCGCCTTGTTTACAGATTCCTCGTACTCGTATTGCGGCTTCGCGTCCGCCACGGTGCCGCCGCCGGCCTGGATGTGGACCTGGCCGTCCTTGATCAAAGCGGTGCGGATGTGGATCGCGGTGTCGAGGTCACCATTCCACGAGAGGTAGCCGACCGCGCCGCCGTAGGAGCAGCGCTTGACCTTTTCCATCTCGTCGATGATCTGCATCGCCCGCACCTTCGGGGCGCCCGAGAGGGTGCCGGCCGGCAGGGCGGAGCGAAGAACGTCGAGGGCGCCGCGACCGTCGGGCAGCTTGCCCGAAACGCGGCTGACGATGTGCATCACATGCGAGTAGGTCTCGACCACCATCAGTTCCTCGACCTCGACCGTGCCGTACTCGGCTTCCCGGCCGATGTCGTTGCGAGCCAGGTCGACCAGCATGACGTGCTCGGAGCGCTCCTTCGGGTCGGAGATCATCTTCTCGGCCAGGCGACGGTCCTCTTCCTCGGTTGCGCCGCGTGGCGAGGTGCCGGCGATCGGCCTGATCTCGACCCGGTCGCCGTTGACCTTGAGCAGTGGCTCGGGCGAGGCGCCGGCGATCTGGAAGTCACCGAACTCGAAGAAGTACATGTACGGCGAGGGGTTGATCGAGCGCAGGCCCCGGTAGATCGAAAGCGCTTCAGCTTTCTGATCGGCGGAAAATCGCTGTGAAGGCACCACCTGGAAGGCGTCGCCCGCGTGGATGTACTCGACGATCGCCGCGACCGTCTCCTCGAACTCCTCCCGGGTCACGTTCGATCTGAATTCCGGCGCTTCGACCGCTGCGGTCGGACCGGCGTCAGGCACCGGGCCGCGCAGGGTTTCGCGGATCGATTCGATCCGCGAGGCGGCGGCGTTCCAGGCCTCGTCGAAGCTCTCGTGTTCGTCGACCCAGGCGCAGCTGATGATGGTCAGCTCGTTGTGCAGGTGGTCGAACGCGAGCAGCACGTCGGTGATCATCAGGGCGAGGTCGGGCAGACCGAGCGGATCCGGGTTGGGATCCCCCAGCGGCTCGATCGCCCTGACCAGGTCATATCCGAAGAGCCCCACCGCACCGCCGGCGAAGGGCGGCAAGCCTTCGGTCTCGGCGACCCGGTAGCGGTCCAGGTACTGCTTGACGCCGTCATACGGGTCCGGGGCGCCCACTGTCTCCAACGGCTCGCTCTCACCGGAGACGGCGTCCCCCGGATATTCCTTCAGTTCACCGGCCACCCAGCGGATCACCCGGTGCGGGCTGACCCCGACGAACGAGTATCGACCGACCTGACCTCGCTCGGCCGATTCGAGCAGGAAGCAGGGACCTTCTCTCCGTAGCTTGAGCAGGGCCGAGACGGGGGTTTCGACGTCATCGGTGTAGCGCAGCGCGACCGGCACCACGTTCGATTCCGGAACCAAGGCCCGGGCCGATTCGAGATCCGGCTCGAGGCGGGTGACGAGTTCAGGCGCGACGGTCATTCAGGACCTCCCCCACGTCTTCGAGCGTGATCCCACGCGACCGGATCAGCGCTACGAGGTGGAAGAGCACGTCGGCCGCTTCGTTGGCGACCCGATCGTCGGTTTCCTCGCGAACGGCGCGGCTCACCTCCTCGGCTTCCTCCATGACTTTTTCACCGGCGAACTGCGGATCCTCGAGCAGCTTCACCACGTAACTGCCCTCCGGCTTCTCGCCCAGGCGGGACTCAATCGTCCGGGCCAACGCCGCAAGGGCCTCACCGCTCACCGGCTCGGGGACCTCGCCTGTTTCCAGATCACGGTAAAAGCAGGTCCGCTCGCCGGTGTGGCAGGCAGGCCCGGCCGGTTCGACCAAAGCGAGGATCGCGTCGCCGTCACAGTCGATCCGCAGTTGCCTGACCTTCTGGACGTTGCCTGACTCCTCGCCTTTCTGCCAAATCGTCTGGCGCGAGCGGCTGAAGTATGTGACCAGACCCGTTTCCTCGGTCTGGCGCAGCGATTCCTCGTTCATGTAGGCGAGGGTCAGCACCTCACCCGAGACGGCGTCCTGAGCGACGCACGGCACGAGGCCGTCTTGATCGAACTTCACTTCCACAGGGGCCATCAGTTCGTGCTCTCGTCGGATGCGGTGCCGGGGTCGACTTCGCTTTGACTCAGCGGCACATACCACTGGCCATCCTCGCGAACGAACTTCGCTTCGCTCCCCGCGCCTCCTGTGAAGGTCACGTTGGCGACGTCCCCGTCCACCTCGATCGTGTCGACCTTCAGCACGGGCTGCTTCCCGGCCGCCTCGAGGATCGGCTTCGTTTCGCTGACGCAGCGGTCGATGTCATGGAAGGTCTCGTCGACCGCGCTGGGCTGCATGATCAAGCAGAAAGCCGAGGCGTCCTGCTTCCGTGTCGCCTCGTTCAACTTGGTCACCAGCTCGCGGATCGCCTGGTCATCGGCCTGGGATGTGGAGTCATCCGAGTTTCCACAGCCGGAGACCATCAGGGCGGCTCCCGCGAGAGCGCAGATTGCGACTTTTCGCAGCATGCGCCAATCCTACGGAAGCCCGCCGGACCCGCGGAGTGGCGATCCGGCGCGGCCCGGTGCGTGCCAGCCGTCGTGAGAGCGGGGACCACTGATCTGAGGTTCGCAATATGAGGTGGAAGAAGGGACGGTAGTGAGCGAAGCGTCATCTCTTTTTGGATGCCACCGCCCCGGGCCCTTCGATCAAGTTGGGTCAGTCAATTCCCAGGCGATCTAGCATGTCGCGGTCCTTGCGCCACTTCGGCTTGACCTTGACGTGAAGATCGAGGTGGACCTTGCCACCCAGTTCCTTTTCGATGTCCTTGCGGGCGCCGCTGCCTATCTCACCGACCTTGAAGCCCTTCTTGCCGATCAGGATCTTCTTCTGTGAGTCGGATTCGACCCATATCTCGGCGTCGACCAGCCAGAGTCCGTCTTCGCGCTGCTCGATCCGGGTGACCTTCGCCTCGACCGAATGGGGAATCTCGTCCCGGGTGCGGATCAAGGCCTGGCCGCGGATCAATTCCGCCAGGAGCAGTTCGCGCGGCTGGTCGGAGCGCTCGTCTGGCGGGTAGAGGTACGGGCCCTCCGGGACGATCGAGGCGAGGTGGGCGGCGAGTTCGGGCACGCCTTCCCCGGTCTTGGCGCTAATCGGGAAAACTTCATCCACGCCTTCGAGCCCGGCCGCTTCGATCAGGACCGGGACGATGTTCCGGCCCAGCCGGTCAGCCTTGTTGACGGCGCAGATGATCGGCAAAGACTCCTCGCCCTTGCGGGCCTTGAGCAGGATGCTGGCGATGAAGCGATCGCCGGGACCTACCCCCTCTTCCCCGTTGATCACCAGCAATGCCACGTCGGCGCCGGCCAGCTCACCTTCGACCGTCTTCTGCATGCGGTTGGTCAGCTCGTCGCGGGGACGCTGGACGCCCGGCAGATCGACCAGGACCAGTTGGGTGCCGGCCTCCAGGTCAGTCGCGACGCCCCGGATCGCCCGGCGGGTGGTCTGGGGCCGCACCGACGAGATCGCGACCTTGGCCCCGACGATGGAATTGACCAGCGTCGACTTGCCGACGTTGGGTCGACCGGCCAGGCCGACGAACCCGGAGCGGGTGCCCGAACCGGAATCCAAGCCGGCTCGCCCCTCAGTCAACTTCGGCCTCCACGGTCATCCGCGGCTCGATCCCGAGTTCGGTGACGATCTGGTCCTGGAGGTCCAGCATCTCGCCTTGATCGGTCTCGTGGTCATATCCGCAGAGATGGAGCACGCCGTGCACCGCGACCTCGATCTCGTTGAGGGAGAACTCTGGGCAGATGAACACATCACCCAGCTCGACCGGGCCCGGTCCATCCTCTTCATCCACCGGGAACGAGAGCACATCGGTCGGCTCGTCCTTGCCCCGATGCTCGCGGTTCAACTCACGGATCCGGCCTTCGTCGACCATCTCGATCGCGAGGTGACCCTCCTCAACCCCGGCCGCTTCGAGCGTCGCGACCACGGCCGGACGGAAACGGTCCGGCACGTCGTCCAGATCGAAGCTCAACTGCCGCTTTCGCGTTCGGCGTGTTCGCCATAGGCGGCGACGATGCGCTGCACCAGGCGGTGGCGCACCACGTCCTTGCCACCGAAGCGGACGAACTTGACGTCCTCGATCCCATCGAGGATCTCGCGGACCACGACCAGGCCCGACTTGCTGTCTCGCGGCAGGTCGATCTGAGTCACGTCGCCGGTCACGACCATCTTCGAGTTGAAGCCGAGCCGGGTCAGGAACATCTTCATCTGCTCGGGGGTGGTGTTCTGGGCTTCGTCCAGAATTACGAAGGCGTCGTTCAGGGTGCGGCCGCGCATGAACGCGAGCGGGGCAACCTCGATCACGCCCCGGTCGAAATAGCCGTTGACCCGGTCCGGATCGAGCATGTCGTAGAGGGCATCGAACAGCGGACGCAGGTAAGGATCGACCTTGGCCTGCAGATCTCCGGGCAGGAAGCCGAGGCTCTCCCCCGCCTCTACGGCGGGTCGGGTCAGGATGATCCGCTGGACCTCACCCTCGATCAAAGCGGCTGCGGCCATCGCCACCGCGAGGAAGGTCTTGCCGGTGCCGGCCGGTCCGATCCCGAAGGTGACCGTGTTCTCACGGATCGAATCGACATACAGTTTCTGATTCACCGTCTTCGGCACCACCCGCGTGTTGCGGTTGTGCCAGACCACGTCTTCGAGCATCTCGGCCGGGCGGCGCGAGGACTGGATCGCGTTGGTGACCGAGTCGACGGTCGAAGGCTCGACTTCGTGACCGCCCTCGATCAGGCCGATCATCTCGTCGACCAGCCGGGCCGCCTTGTCGTTCTCGGCGTCGTCGCCTTCGAGCGTGAGCTGATTACCGCGGAGGTGGACGCGGCTGGTGGTCCGATCGCGAAGCGCCCGGAGGACCGAATCCTCGGCCCCCGCCAGGTCGGCAGCCACATCGTTGTCAAGAGTGAGGGTCCGGCGCGCCATAGGTCAACCAGCGAGCTGGTTGCGCACCTCCGTGCTGACTCGCTTGCCGTCCGCCCGGCCGGCCACCTTGTCTTTGAGCAGGCCCATGACCTGTCCCATCTGCTTCTGTTCGGTGGCGCCGGTCTCGGCGATCGCCTCCTTGACCAACTCGGCGAGTTCCTCATCGGTGAGCTGGGCCGGCAGGTAGGCGGTGATCAGTTCCGCTTCGAATCGTTCATCTTCGGCCTGCTCGTAACGACCGGCGTCGGCATACGCCTCGGCGGCCTCCATCCGCTTCTTGCGTTCGCGCTGCAGGGCGCCGATCTCATCGCCCTTGCCCAGTTTGTTCTCCTGCTGGAGTACGTCTTGGATCATGCGCAGCGCCGATGCACGCTTGCGGTCGCCCTCCTTGAGGGCGGCCTGAGCGTCGGCCCTGATCTGTTCGGCTGCTGACATACCCCAAGCGTACCTGCCCGGTGCCCCGGCACGGCTTCAAGACTGTGAAAACAGCCTGGCCGACCACCACGGGTCGCGTCAGGGCTCGTCGGGGCCGCTTCTGGGTGGGTTGGGG
>Ga0182792_1000899_pt1 | contig 26060 bp, 22 predicted proteins | sample Passage237B_FD_130497 | JGI IMG/M metagenome (GOLD analysis project Ga0182792, IMG submission 130497) | Cellulose adapted compost microbial communities from Newby Island Compost Facility, Milpitas, CA, USA - Passage2 37B (version 2) (version 2) ...
AGGAGCCGATCCCCTCGGTCCGGCTGCCCGGGCTGGTCGCGCATCAGGAAGTCCTCTTCGGCGGGACCGGGCAGACGCTTTCGATCCGCCACGACAGCATCGACCGCTCCTCGTTCATGCCCGGGGTGGTGCTGGCAGTGCGCAAGGTAGGCCAACTCGAAGACCGGTTCACGGTCGGACTGGAGAAGCTTCTAGATGACTGATGTCGTAGCACTCGACGCAACCGCCCAGGCCGAGCTCGTCGCAAAAGGAGAAGTCTCGCCGCAGGAGCTGGTCGCCGGCGCGATCGAGCGGGCCGAGAAGATCAACCCGGAGTTGAACGCGATCTGCTCGCCGCTTTTCGAAGAGGCGACCGAGACGGCGGCCGGCGAGCTCCCCGACGGGCCTTTCAAGGGCGTGCCCTTCCTTTTCAAAGATCTCGGTGCCGGTCTGGCCGGCCAGCCGATGTACATGGGCAACCGCGCGCTCAAGGAAATCGACATGCGGATGCCGTACGACACCCACCTGGGTTCCCGGTTCCGCGACGCCGGCCTGGTCACGCTGGGTCGTACCGCGACGCCCGAGTTGGGCATCCTGCCGACCACCGAGCCGGTCGTAAACGACGGGCCGACCCGCAACCCCTGGGACAAGCCCCGTTCCAGCGGCGGCTCGTCCGGCGGGTCCGCCGCCGCGGTCGCTTCCGGCATCGTCCCGATCGCCCACGCCTCCGATGGTGGTGGTTCGATCCGCATACCGGCCAGCGAGTGCGGACTGGTCGGCCTCAAGGCGACCCGGGCGCGGATCTCGCAGGCGCCGGTGATGGGCGACTCGATGTCGGGCCTGACCACCGAGCTGGTCGTCGCCCACTCGGTCCGAGATGTCGCGACGATGCTCGATTGGGTGCACGGCCCGGTGCCCGGCGACCCTTACGGATGTCCCGCCCCGTCGCGGCCCTATTCGGAGGAAGTGTCGGCCGGAACCGAGCCGCTCAGGATCGCGCTGCTCACGGAGTCGCTGACCGGCGACGCGCTGCAGCCCGCCGTGGTCACGGCGGCCAGGGAGACGGCGCGGAAGCTGGAGGACCTCGGACACGAGGTGACCGAGTTCGACCTCCCGGCGGCCGGTGAACCTGAGGCCCTCTACCAGACCTTCATTACCCGCTGGGCGGCCGGCATGAGCCAGACCTCGGACACTCTGAGCCTGATCATCGGCCGTCCGCTGACCCAGGACGACGTCGAGCCGCTGACCTGGGCGCTGATCGAGAAAGGCCGGACCGAGGGCGGGGCGGCTTACCTCTCGGCGATCGCCCAGCATCAGCTGATCGCGCGTTTGATCGCGGGCGTGATGATCGACGGCCACTTTGACCTGATCATGACCCCGACCTTGGCCACCGTGCCCCCGAAGCTCGGTCATTTCGACCAGAACGGTCCCGACCCGATGGACGCGATGCTGAAGGCACGCGAGCTCGCCACCTTCACCGGCATCTTCAACGCGACCGGCCAGCCGGCTATTTCGCTGCCGCTCGAGATGAGCGAGGAAGGCCTGCCGATCGGGATCCAGTTCGTCGCCCCGATGTGGGGGGAAGACATCCTGATCCGGCTCGCCGGCGAACTTGAACGTGCGCATCCGTGGATCGACCGGCGGGCACCCGGAGTTCTCGGCTAGGCTGCGTTGCGTGAGTGAGATTCGCGGTGTACTAACGGCTTTGGCCACTGCTTTCCGTCCCGACGGAGGGCTTGACGTCGACTCGACACGAAAGCTCGCGGCCTACCTGATCGAGAACGGCTCGCACGGCCTCGTCGTGGCGGGCACGACCGGTGAGTCCCCGACCCTTGATGACGACGAAAAGATCGAGCTGCTCAAAGGAGTGAGAGCAGAGGTCGGCGACGACGTAACCCTGATCGTCGGAACCGGCTCCAACGACACACCCCATTCGGTGCGACTGACCAAGATGGCCGCCGATGCCGGCGCCGATGCCGGCTTGATCGTCAATCCGTACTACAACCTTCCCAATCGGGCCGGAATAAGGGGCCATTTCGAGGCGATCGCAGAAGGCAGTCCCGGCTTTCCGCTCGTCGCGTACAACATCCCTTCCCGGACCGGCGCGAACATGCCGCCGGACTTTCTCGCCGAGTTGGCCAAGATCGATGAACTGAAGGCCGTCAAGCAGGCCAACGACGACGACCTCGGACCGATCGAGGGTCTCGACGTGCTGGCCGGAAACGACGGCGGGTTCCTGCCTACCTTGAAGTTCGGTGGGGTCGGCGGGATACTGGTCGCCTCCCATCTCGACGGTGGCCGCATGCGCCGGATCTGGGACCTCTGGCAGGAAGGCCGCCACGACGAGGCGGAGGTCCTTGATCACCAGCTGAAGCCGCTTTACGAAGCGATCGGAGTAGTGGTCAATCCGATCCCGATCAAAGCGGCGCTGGCCCGGCGCGGTCTCATCCCGCCGACCATGCGCCTCCCGATGGTTGAGCCGACGCAGATCGAGATGGACGCGATCGAGGAACTCCTGGCCGCAGCAGGGGTGCCCGCCGCGTGATGGCCGCAGGGGGCGAGAAGCTCAAGTTGCTTCCCCTCGGGGGACTGGGGGAAATCGGCAAGAACATGATGGTGATCGAGTATCGCGGCTCGATCGTGGTGGTCGACACCGGCCTCATGTTCCCGACCCCGGAGATGCTCGGCATCGACCTGGTCTTGCCCGACTTCGAGTACCTGCGGGAGCGGGCTGATGACATCGAGGCGATCGTCCTCACTCACGGCCACGAGGATCACGTCGGCGCCCTGCCGTATGTGTTGCGGGAGATTGGGTTCCCGAAGGTGATTTACGGGGGCATGCTCACGGTTGGGATGGTCCGTTCGAAGCTAGACGAGCACAAGCTCGGCGCCGCACCGCTGACCGAATTGCCGGCCGGCCAGAAGGTGAGTGCCGGCCCGTTCGAAATCGAGCTGGTCCATCTCTCGCACTCGATCCCCGACATGCGGGGTGTGATCGTCGGCACCGACCTCGGCAAGATCTTCATGACCGGCGATTACAAGTTCGACCAGACTCCGGTCGACGGTCGCCCGGCCGATGTCGCCCGCCTCGCCGCGCTCGGGGACGAGGGGTTGCTGCTGCTCTGCGGCGACTCGACCAACGCGGACCGCCCGGGGGTTTCACCCTCCGAGTCCAGCGTCGGACCGGCGCTCTTCGAAACTTTCTCTCGCTGCAAGGGACGGATCGTCGTCACTTCCTTCGCCTCGAACATCCACCGGGTCCAGCAGGTGATCGACGCGGCGGCTCGGCTCGACCGCAAAGTCGCCCTGGTCGGCCGTTCGATGCGCAAGAACTTCAACATCGCCTCCAACCTGGGGATGGCCAACGCTCCTGACGGGATGCTGATCCAGCCCCGGGAGATCGAGGACTACCCGGACGAGCGGGTAGCCGTGATCTCGACCGGCTCGCAGGGCGAGCCTTTCTCGGCCCTGCGACGGATGGCCAACAACGACCATCGTGACGTCGAGCTCCATTCCGGCGACACGGTCGTCTTCTCCGCGACCCCGGTGCCCGGCAACGAGCGGGCGGTAAACGAGACGATCGACCGGATCTACGAGCTCGGAGCCACGGTCATCACCCCGAAGGACGCTCCGATCCATGCTTCCGGCCATGGCTACCGAGAAGAGATCAAGATGATGCTCAACCTGACCCGGCCCAAGTACGTGATGCCTGTCCATGGTGACTTCCAGCGGATCCGTCTCCATTCCGAGCTGGCCGAGTCGGTCGGTGTGCCGAGCGAGAACATCTTCCGCAACCACAACGGCCGGGCGCTTCTGATCGGTCCCGACGGCGCCCAGCTTTCCGACGAAACCGCCGGAGGAGTGATCTACGTGGACGGGGTCGAACTCTCCGATCCCAACGACGCCACCCTGCGTGACCGCCGCACGATCTCCGAGGACGGCATCGTGATCGTGGTCGCGACGATCGCCGGCGACGACGGAGAGGTCGTCTCCGACCCTGAACTGATCGCCCGCGGCGTTCCTGGGCTAGAAGAGGACGCCGACCTGGTCGACGAGCTTCACGATTTGATCGAGGACTCGCTCGAACGCGCGGCCGAAGCGAAGATCCGCGAAACCGACCTGATCCAGGAAGACCTCCACGACGCGGTAGCCGGCTTCATCCACAAGAAGCTGAAACGCCGCCCGATGGTCGTCCCAGTAGTGGTCGAAGTCTGAACCTCAACGTTTGGCCGGGGGCCGGGTGGCCCTCCCAAAGATGGCCCACCCTCGCGCTTGCGTGCCCGGGTTCAGCACGTTAAAGACAGAGAGGCCGCCGGGCTTGGGGGAGGGAGTTAGCTCGGCGACCTGCTCTGTAAGAAGCGAAGCCGCCGGGGCAGTCTGGGGGAGATCCCCGGCGGCTTCATGTGTCTCGTCCGCTAAGAAAGATAGGCCCGCGCTCTAAAAAGGCCCTAAAGCTTCCTTAACGGTTTCCTTGAGGTTTTTTCACCGCGGCTTCGGCCGCAACGGTAGCCCGATTTTCGCTGGTCGCTGCGGCTCCCTCGGGCGTCGTGAGGGCCGGGATTCGAATCACGAAGGAGGCGCCACCGTGGGGCGAATCCCCGACCGTGGCGGTGCCGCCGTGGCTGCGGGCGATCACCCTGACGATAGAGAGGCCGAGTCCGGTGCCCTTGCCCTTGGCCCGGTCCCCGGGACCGTCATGGCGGACGAAACGATCGAAGATCGTGGGCCACATTTCCTTCGGTACCCCCGGACCATCATCCTCGACCCTGACTTCCGCGGTGTCACCATCGAGCACGCTGGTCACGGTGATGGTCGTGCCCTCCGGCGTGTGACGGATCGAATTGTCGATCAGGTTGAGGATCGCCCGGTGGAGTTCGTCGCCGTTGCCGTTGACCACGATCGGCACGGGCGCGTCGAGGACCACCCGGTGGTTCTCACACAGCGGCCGGAGTTCATCGACGACGTTGTCCGCGATCACGGAGAGGTCGCAGGGAATCCGGTCGCCGGCTCGACCCGAATCGGCTTTCGCGATCAGCTGCAGGTCTGCCACCAGGCGGGCCATTCGCTCGGCCGAACGCAGGGCCGATTCGACCGATTCGATTTCGAACTCGCGGTCGCCGTTGCCGGAACCGGGACGGCGCAGCGAATCATCGAGCAGCTCAAGGTTCGCTTTGACGCTGGTCAGGGGGGTGCGGAGCTCGTGGGAGGCGTCGGCAACGAACTCGCGCTGGCGCTCAAGCGATCTTTCCTTTTCGTAGCGGGAGATCGAGAGCTCGTGGAGCATGTCGTTGAAGGTGCGGGTCAGCTCCGCCACCTCGTCGTCTCCCTCGGGTTCGGCCAGGGTCACTTCGGTGTCATGTGTACGGGCGATCTCACCGGCGGTGGAGGTGAGGGAGGAGATCGGACGCATCGCCCGGCGGGAGAGGATCACCCCGCCGAGCGCGGCGAGCAGAGTCGCGCCTAGCGTGCCGGCGAGGATCGAGATCCAGATCCGGCCAATCGAGGCGTCGAGTCGGTCCATCGGGCGGCCATAGCGCACCAGGCCGATCGCGTATGGCTGAGTCGGCGACTGGGTCACGATCGCGGTTGCGATCTGCCAGCCATTGGAGGTCGAGATGCCCGGGCTGGTCGCACCACCCAGGTCGTGGGTGTTGGGCGGGCGGTAGCGGATCCCGTTCGCCAGCGAGGTGATGTCGGCGGCTCCGTTGACCGAGGCAAGCAAGTTGTTCAACGCCGCCTCGTCGCCGAAATATGCGGGCGTGATCAGATCTTTGTTCCTGATCTCGGCGGCCAGCTCGTTCACCTTCGCTTCGGTGTCCGCGGCGTAGTTGTCCTTGAGCTGATTGGTCGTGATCTGGCCGACCGCGAATCCGAAAGCAACCAGGATCACGAACGTGATGCCGGCCGAGACCGCGGCGAGCTTCCACTGGATCGGCCAGTGGGGAGGCCACTTGCGCGATCGGCGCATCCGTTCGAGGAGACTGATCTCGGAGCGGGCCATCTCAGGCCTTGATCACGTAGCCGGCTCCGCGCTTGGTGTGGAGGATGCGGGGTTCGCCGCCTTCCTCGAGTTTGCGACGGAGGTTGGAGATGAAGACGTCGATCGTGTTCGTCTCATCGAGCGGGTCGTATCCCCAGACCTCTTCCAGCAGGCGCTCGCGCGAGATCACCAGGCGCTGGTTGCGCATCAGGTACTCGAGCAGCTCGAACTCGCGCTTGGTCAATTCGACTTCCCGGTCACCTCTCAACGCCTCTTGGGAGTCCGGGTTGAGCTTCAGATCGCCGACCGTGAGCATGGCCGAACCGCGCGGAGGATGTCGGCGGAGCAGCGCTCTGATCCGGGCCAAGAGCTCTTCCCGATCATAGGGCTTCTCCAGATAGTCGTCGGCGCCGCTGTCGAGGCCCGTAACCCTGTTCTCGGCGCCGTCCCTGGCTGTAAGCATGAGGATCGGCAGCTCGGCGCTTTCCTGACGGAGCTGATCACAGACTTCGAGGCCGTCCATGTCAGGCAGCCCCAAGTCGAGCACGACTAGATCGGGCAGGAACTCGGTCGCTGTGCGCAGACCGCCGCTGCCGTCTTCGCTGGCCCGGACCTCGTAGCCTTCGGCTCTCAGCGTGCGCCTGAGAACATCGACGATTTCCTCGTCGTCCTCGATGACGAGTATGCGCCCGCCGCCTTGCTCCTCTTCGACCATGGTCGGAATTGTAAGCAAGGCCGGATCACGGAAGGGTAAATCGCCCTTTCGTTGAATGAAAAAGCCATGTTCGTACGTTCAGTCCGGCGCGGCTCTGATCGGCGCCCGTCGCGCGGCGCCGCGAAGCGGGGCGCCAAGGCCGAAAAGCCGGCCCGGGAGCCTCTGCGCCAGCATCACCTCGACCTGATCGGACTCGGCTGTGTGCTGCTGGGGATCTACCTGGTCTTCGTCTTGTACTTCGGCTGGAACGGGGGCCGCCTCGGCTCCGGGATCAGCGACGGTCTCACCTACCTGTTCGGCCTGGCCGCCTACTTCGCGCCGATCGCCCTTTTTGCGGCGGCCGGCATCGCGATCTTCCGCCCGGCCGTGCCGACCACCCGCCCGCTGCGCACCGGGGCTGCGTTGCTGACGGCCGGTCTGCTGCTGGCCTTCGCCGGCGGCACCTTCGGGATCGCCGGTGGCCGTCCTGACCGGATCGCCTACTTCGATCCGGGCTGGTTCCCCGACCACGGTGGGGTGATCGGCGAAAGCATCTATTGGCTCTTCGCCATGGCGCTTCAGCCTTTCGGCGCGCATCTGGTCGCTGTTTTCGCGATTCTCGGGGGCGTCCTGCTCCTGACCGGGACCACGGTCGCGGCGATTCTGGGCCGCAGCGGAAAGGCCGTGAAGAAAGCCGGCACCACATCGGTGGAGAAGACTCGTACCTTTGCCCGCACCGCGATCCTCCATGACGGCAAGCCCGAGGTCGATCCGGCGGCGGAAACGATCGTCGATCCGCTTCCCTTCGACGGTGAGCCGACCGTGACGATCGGTGAGGGCGACCCGACCGACGAGCTGGAGCTGCCCGGGGACCCGGCAAAGGATGCCTCTCCGTTTGCTGTTGACATCTGGGCCGAAGAGGGCGGCGAACCAACCGTTTCCGAGAAGACCGAACGTCTCGAGCCGATCGACATCTTCGGCGAGGGCGGAGCGCAGGCGGCGATCGGCGAACCCGGCACCGCCGTGGCCGAGCCAGGCTCCGACGACGGGACCGGCGGTGGTGACGGCGACGATGGCGAAGACTCGGTCTTCAGCGACGACTTCGAAGAGGAGCTGAAGCAGCTCGAGGACGAATTCGACGAGGTTCCGGATGAAGACCCACAGCCCGACCCAGAACCAGAACCGGTCGCGGCGGGCGACGGCGAAGAGCCGGCCGGAAAGGAAGAGCAGCTCAAGCTGACGCCACAGGGCGAGAAGCGGGGCGCCACGCTTTCCGAGGAGATCAATTACAAGGCGCCCCCGCTCAAGGTCCTCGAACGGGGTCAGAAGGGCGGTGGCCCCGACCCGGCAGAGCAGAAGGAACTGGCTCGTAAGCTGGTCGAGACCCTGGGGCACTTCGGGGTCGAGGCGAAGGTGGTCGGGGTGGTTACCGGCCCGCATGTTTCCCGCTTCGAGCTGCAGCTCGCCCCAGGTACCAAGGTCAAGAAGGTCTCGGAGCTGGCAAACGACCTTGCTTACGCTCTTGCCTCGACGGATATCCGCATCCTGGCCCCGATTCCCGGCAAGCAGGCGGTCGGGGTGGAGGTCCCCAACTCGAGTCGCAACATGGTCAGGCTCGGTGACATTTTCGGCAAGCCGAAGGAGAAGGATTCGCCGCTGCTCGCCTGGCTGGGCAAGGGGATCGACGGCAAACCGGTCTCGACCGACCTGGCCAAGATGCCGCATGTCCTGGTGGCCGGCACCACCGGGTCCGGCAAGTCGGGCTGCGTCAACGCGGTGCTTTCTTCGATCCTGATGAACTCATCGCCGAATGACGTGCGACTGGTGCTGGTCGACCCGAAGCAGGTCGAGCTGAACCACTACGAGGCGGTCCCGCATCTGCTCACGCCGGTCGTGACCAACCCGAAGCTGGCTGCCAATGTGCTGAACAACCTGATCGCCGAGATGGAGACCCGCTACGGGCTGATGAAGGACGCCCGGGCGAGGAACATCGAGGATTACAACAAGGCGATGGCCGCCGAAGGGGAGCCGCGGCTGCCCTACATCCTCTGCGTGATCGACGAGCTGGCCGACTTGATGATGGTCGCGCCGGCCGATGTCGAGGCATCGATCATCCGCCTCGCCCAGAAGTCGCGCGCCACCGGTATCCACCTTTTGCTGGCGACCCAACGCCCGTCCACGGACATCATCACCGGCACGATCAAGGTCAACATCCCGTCGCGGATCGCCTTCGCGGTCTCCTCTCAGACCGACTCACGGGTGATCCTCGACCAGGGTGGGGCCGAGTCGCTGCTCGGCGCCGGCGACATGCTCTTCCGCGGCCCCGGCACTTCGAAGTTGGCCCGCATCCAGGGCGCCTTCGTGACTGAGGACGAGATCGCCAGGATCACCGATTTCTGGTCGGCCCAGGGCGAGCCCGAATTCGAGCAGGAATTGCTGAGCGAGCCGGAGACGGTGCAGGAAGAAAGTTCCGACAGCGAGTTCGATCCGGACCAAGACGACCTGCTGACCGAGGCGATCATGCTGGTGGTCGAGACCGAGACCGCTTCGGTCTCGATGATTCAGCGGCGACTGCGGGTCGGATACACCCGTGCGGGTCGCCTGATCGACATGCTGGAGCGGCGAGGCGTGATCTCCGGTTACGAGGGGTCGAAGCCGCGCCAGGTGTTGATCACCCATGCCGACCTGCCGCGGATCCTGGGCGGAGGCAACGCCGCTGAGGATGGGGGCGAGGAATCGCCGGATGACGGGACTGCTGAGCAGTCCGTCCCGGTCGATGTGCTCGAAACCAGCGACCCGGTCGACCCCGAACAGCCTTAGTGCTTCCGCGGGCCCGGCGGCTGTAGGGTCAGGCCGTGGGTTCGAGCGAGGAGATATTCAGGCCGGGGAGTAGCTCTGACGGTGAGGTCAGGGCCGCCATCCTGGTCACCGGGACCGAGGTGCTGACGGCGACGATCCGCGACGAGAACGGTCCTTGGCTCTCCGAGCAGTTGGCCGCCCTCGGAGTCGAGCTTGTGGAGATCCTGGTCGTCGCCGACCACCCCGGGGATCTGGCCAACGGCCTGGAGCACATGAGGTCGATCGGGATCGACCTCATCATCACGACCGGCGGATTGGGGCCGACCGCCGATGACCTGACCGCCGAGGTGGTTGCTTCCTTCTGTGGCAGGGAGATGAAACTCGATGAGGAGATGGAATCGCGCATCGCGACCATCCTCGCCCGATTCGCCGCGAACACGAACCTTGACCTTTCCACCGATGCGCTCAACGAGGCGAACCGGAAGCAGGCGATGGTGCCGGCGGGGGCGGTCGCCCTGGATCCGATCGGTACCGCACCGGGCTTGATCGTTCCCGGGCAGTCCGATGTCGACCCGCTCGTGCTGGTCCTGCCGGGGCCGCCGCGAGAGCTCCGCCCGATGTGGCAAGCGGCCCAGGAGGAACCTCTGTTGCGGGCAGTCTTAGACCGAGCGACCCAGCTCGAGAAATACCGGCTGCGGATGTTCGGCACTCCCGAATCCGAGCTGGCGATGAGCCTGCGAGATATCGAACGAGAGGGGCTGCCCTTCGACGGTCTGGAGATCACGACCTGCCTGCGAAAGGGGGAGGTCGAGGTGGACGTGCGCTACCGGGAGGCGGCGGCGGACGCGGCCGAACGGCTCAAGGACGAGCTGAAGCAGCGGCACAGCCGTTCGCTCTACAGCGTGGACGGCCGAACCGTGGATGAGGTGGTTGCCGGCCTGCTCGACGGCCGCCGACTCGGGCTGGCCGAGTCTTGCAGTGCCGGTCTGCTGGCTGCCCGGATCACTGACTTGCCAGGCTCATCCGAATATTTCGCCGGTGGGGTCGTCTCGTATTCGAATCAGGCGAAGCGGGATCTGCTCGGGGTCGACCAGGCGCTTCTGGACGAGTTCGGCGCGGTTTCGGCCGAAGTCGCGGAAGCGATGGCGATCGGTGCCCTCGAACGTTTCGAAGCCGACGTGTCCGTTGCGATCACCGGCATCGCCGGTCCCGGCGGCGGCAGCGACGGGAAGCCGGTCGGTCTGGTCCATTTCAACGTCCGCACCGCCGAGGGGGGAGTCCGTGCTGCGGCCCCGATCATCCCGGGCGGGCGCAGAGACGTAAGGGAGAGGTCAGCCCTTGTCGCGATGCATCTCTTGAGGGAGATTCTGGCTTAGCTGAAAGTCGGCGAGCTTCGCCGGCTGGGGATGGATTCCGTCCGACTGCAGGTGTCACGATTTCGGGACGGGATCGTGCCTGAATTGTTGCTTGGTTTGCACACTTTTGAGGGAATTTCAGGCAGATTTCGTGCCGTGAAGCGGTGTTCCAAAAATCCGTCCGAGCCAGGACTTACTGTACCGAAGACGAACTTGTGTTCGTGTCCGTCGGGGCACGAAGGACCAACGATCTGCCCGCAAGGGCGGCGGCGAGGTGAATGAGATGAGCGAAAGAAGGATCAACGACCTGGAGCCGGCCACCGAAAAGGAGGTCAAGGCCCGGGCCGCCGCCCTCGACGCGGCTCAGCGCCAGATCGAGAAGGATTTCGGCGCCGGTTCGCTGATGAAGCTGGGCGACCAGGCCGCGGTCAACGTAGAGGCGATCTCGACCGGCGCTCTGCCGCTCGACATCGCGCTCGGCGTGGGCGGCATCCCAAGGGGCCGGATCGTCGAGATCTACGGCCCGGAGTCTTCGGGCAAGACAACGCTCGTCTACCACATCATCGCCGAGGCCCAGAAGCGTGGCGGGGTCTGCGCTTTCGTCGACGCCGAGCACGCGATCGACCCGGTCTACGCACGCAGGATCGGCGTCAACACCGACGAACTGCTGGTCTCACAGCCCGACTACGGCGAGCAGGCGCTGGAGATCGTCGACGTGCTGACCCGCTCCGGAGCGGTGGACGTGGTCGCCGTGGACTCGGTGGCCGCACTGACCCCGCGGGCGGAGCTCGAGGGACAGATGGGCGAGGTGACCGTGGGCCTGCAGGCAAGACTGATGTCGCAGGCGCTGAGGAAGCTGGCCGGCAACCTGAACCGAGCCAACACGCTCTGCTTGTTCACCAACCAGATCCGCGAGAAGATCGGTGTTTCCTTCGGTTCGCCGGAGACCCAGCCGGGTGGCCGGGCACTGAAGTTCTACTCATCGCAGCGGCTCGACATCCGCCGGATCGAGACCCTCAAGGACGGCACCGAGGCGGTTGCCAACCGAGTGCGGGTCAAGGTCGTCAAGAACAAGGTTGCGGCGCCGTTCAAGCAAGCGGAGTTTGACATCGAGTACGGGCTCGGCATCTCTCGCGAAGGCAGTTTGATCGATCTGGGCATCGAACACGATCTGGTGCAGAAGTCCGGCTCGTTCTTCTCCTACGGCGAGACCCGGCTCGGCCAGGGTCGGAACAACTCCAAGCAGTTCCTGGCCGAGAACCCCGACATCGCACAGGAGATCGAGGACCGTATCCTCGACAGCCTGGGGATCTCGAGGGACGGTTCGCCGATCGAGAGTTCGGCTCCTGAGGGCGTCGACGCCGAGACCGGTGAGGTGATCGACCCGGCCGGGAGTGACGCGAAGCTGAAGGCGGCTTAGCTTGGCCGGCGGGGCGGCGGTCGGGACCGGATCGCTGCCCGTCCGGGCCGCTCATGGCTGACGAGCTTCTCGCAAAAGCGTTGGCGGCGATCAGTCGCAAGGACCGCACCGAGCGGGAAATGAGGCAGTGGTTGGTCGAGCGCGAGGTGGAGCCGGAGGAAGTGGAGCGAGTGATCGACTTCCTGATCGAGAACCTGGCACTCGATGACCGGCGGTTCGCCTTCGCCTACGCCAGCGACAAGAGGGAACTTTCCGGCTGGGGCCGGGACCGGATCCGTGAAACGCTGCTCCGGCGGGGCGTCGATCGTTTCCTGGTCGAGGAAGCCTTGAACCAGCCGGTCCTTCTCGGTGGGGAAGAGGAGACCGAGGTCGACCGGGCGGTAAGGGTCCTGAACGAAAAAGGTGCCGATCTCAGCGACGACCGGGGGAGGCAGAGAGCATTGGGCTTGCTCGCCCGGCGCGGCTACGACGCCGAAGAGGCATACGCGGCGATCCGGATCGCCGGCCGCGCCGCCTGACAGGTTTCCTGCGGGGGAGGATCCCGTACCGCGGCGAGACGTCCGGAGGGAATTAGAGCGTCAGTTACCCTTGGGTGAGGCATGGCACTCGACTCATTCATTCCGGCCTGGCTGCGAAACCGGTCCTCGAAACCGGAGGTCGAAGAAGGGGAAGAGAGCCCGGAACCACGCGCAGAGGATGAGAGCCGCCGGCCTCCCGCGACGCACAACGGAGCATCCGGAAACGGCCCCGAGGCCACGACCGCGCCGCCGGAGTACGACTCGCCCGCGCCGGACTATGACTCGCCACCGCCACGGGAGAACATGCTTTCCGCCGAGCAGGAACTCAGGGCACGGCGAGAAGAGATCGTGCGGATGGAAGAGCGTGCCCTGCGTGAACTCGAATCGGCCCAGACCCGGCTGCGCGAAGCCGACCGCCGGTCCGGACTAGCCGCCGAGAAAGAACGGCGACTGGCCGAGATGGAATCGGAACTGGAAGCGACTCGAGAGGCCCGGCTCGCCGCGCTCGAATCCGTCTCGGGCCTGACCCGAGCCCAGGCCAAAGAAGCCTTGGTGAAGGAGGTCGAAGAGGAAGCGACCCATCAAGCGGGCCTCGCCGTCAGGCGGATCGAGGAGGAGGCGCGGCTCGACGCCGAACGTCGCGCCCGGGGCATTCTCGCGGTGGCTATGCAGCGCCTCGCCTCAACCCAATCGATCGAATCGAACACATACACGCTCCACCTGCCGAGCGAAGACATGAAGGGCCGCATCATCGGCAAGGATGGTCGCAATATCCGTGCCCTGGAGAACCTCACCGGGGTTGACATCATCATCGACGAAACTCCCGAGACGGTGGTCATCTCCAGCTTCGACGGAGTGCGACGCGAGGTCGGAAGGCTCACACTGGAAAAGCTGATCGAGGACGGGCGGATCCATCCCGCGTCATGCGAGGCGGCCTACGAAGAGGCCGCGGCCAAGGTCGATGACGTGATGATCGAGGCGGCCGAATCGGCCATGCTGGAGGCGCGAGTGACCGGACTACACCCGGAGCTGGTGCGCATGCTGGGAAAGCTCCGGTTTCGGACCAGTTACAGCCAGAACGTGCTCAGTCACCTGGTCGAGTGCGCCAATCTGGCCGCGCTGATGGCGGCCGAACTGGGAGTCTCGGTTGAAGTGGCTCGCCGCGCGGCACTGCTCCATGACATCGGCAAAGCGGTCAGCCACGAGGTGGAGGGAACCCACGCGGCAGTCGGTGCCCGCCTGGCTCGGCGCTACGACGAGGTGGACGCGATCACGCACGCGATCGAAGCGCACCACAACGAGGTCGAACCCGTGACTGTGGAAGCGGTGATCGTGCAGGCCGCAGACGCGCTTTCGGGCGCCAGGCCCGGAGCTCGCGGCGATTCGCTGGAGCAGTACGTGACCCGGCTCGGCGATCTCGAGGAGATCGCGCTGCGGCAGGACGGGGTGAAGAAAGTCTTCGCGATGCAGGCCGGCAGGGAGATCCGCATCATGGTCGACCCGGAGCAGGTCGACGACGACGCGACCGCCCTGATTTCGCATGAGATCGCGGCGGCGATCGAGCGGGAAATGGAGTACCCAGGCCAGATCCGGATCACCGTGATCAGGGAACTCCGCTCGACCCGGATAGCCCGATAGCCGACAGGCAAAGAGTCGCCCGGAAAAGGTAGGATTCGCTCCGATGGAAATCAAGACCGTCTTCCTCATCTTCGGCATCGCCCTCGCCTGCTTCGCGCTGATTGTCAGCTTCATCGGACTGCGGGCCAAGAATTTCCCCAGCAAGGGCGCCCTGATCGGTCTGCTGTTGCTCGCCGTGGTCCTGGTTGGCGGCACCACCACGTTCGCGGTCAAGCTCTCGGTCGAGGAGCAGCACGAGCGCGAAGAAGGCCACGAAGGCATCGGTGAAGAGAGCAAAGACGCCGCAGCGATCAAAATCGTCACTACTTCACGGGACGCCTAGTACCGGCAACGGCGGGAGTTCCTCACCGGGCGTCGAGGGCCTGGTGCCAGGGTGCCTCAAAAGTGACCCCCTGATCAAAGCCGGAAACGCTCACTTCTCTCGGGGTGCCCCGGTGCCGGACCAACACCCTTGCATGTAATCTCGGTTTCCTGATGAAGAAGTTTCATGTCACGACCTTCGGGTGCCAGATGAACGAGCACGACTCGGAGCGGATGAAGGGCATGCTCACCTCGCTTGGGTACACCGAATCCCAGCAGCGTGAGGACGCTGATCTAATCCTCTTCAACACCTGCTCGATCCGCGAGAACGCGGACAACCGTTTCATCTCGCATCTGGGTGAGGCCAAGCGCCTGAAAGGGGAGGACCCGGAACGGATCGTCGGGGTAGGCGGCTGCTGGGCGCAGTCGGTCAAGGATGAGGTCTTCCGCCGTTTTCCCTTCGTGGATGTCGCCTTCGGACCCGGCCAGATCCACCGCCTGGCCGAGTTCTTGAACTCGGACCAGTTGAGCGCCCAGGGCTACTTCGAGTTCGAGGATTTCGCGGGCCACCTTCCCGCCCACCGGGCGCGTCAATTCCAGGGTTGGCTGCAGATCTCGCAGGGTTGCAATTGCGTCTGCTCATACTGCATCGTGCCGTCGACCCGAGGTCGCGAGCAGAGTCGCGACCCCGGTGAGCTTGTGCTCGAAGCCGAGCGGCTGGCCGCCGATGGGGTACGGGAGATCACCCTGCTCGGCCAGAACGTGAACTCGTACGGGCGCGATTTGCCGAAGGAAAGCCGAGTCCGCTTCTCGGACCTGCTCGGCATGATCGACCAGGTCGACGGCATCGATCGCGTCCGCTACACCAGCCCTCATCCCAAGGACATGCGCGAGGACGTGATCGAGGCCCATGCCAGCCTGCCAACGCTCTGCGAGCACATCCATCTGCCACTGCAGTCCGGTTCCAGCCCGATTCTCAAGCGGATGCGCCGCACCTACACTCGCGAGCGGTACATGGACCGAGTCGCGATGATCCGCGAGAAAGTGCCCGACTGTGCGATCACCACGGACATCATCGTCGGCTTTCCGGGGGAGACCGAAACGGATTTCGACCAGACCCTCCATGTTGTCGAAGAGGTCGGTTACGACGGCGCCTTCACCTTCGTCTACTCGCCGCGGCGCGGCACACTCGCCGCCGAGATGGAGGATCAGGTCCCTCATCCGGTCAAGGTCGAGCGAATGGAACGGTTGGTCGAGGCGGTCCAGAGACGGGCGCGGGAACGCTCCCAGCGGTTCGTCGGCCGCAACATGGAGGTCTTGGTCGAGGGCCCGAGCCGTAGCGACCCGACCCGGATCCGCGGTCGTATCCGCCACAACAAGGCGGTCAACTTCGAAGGCACCGCCGAGCCCGGCCAGATGGTCGAGGTCGAGATCAGCGCCGCCACGTCGCAGACCCTTACCGGCACCGAACGTCTGCTCAGCGGCATCGGCGCCTGAACGCCCGGCGATGGAGCCGGTCATTGCCATCTTCGGCCCGACGGCAATCGGCAAGACCGGGGTGGCGATAGAACTCGCACGAATGCTACGCGAAGGCGGGCAGGATCCGGTCGCGGTCAACTGCGACTCGATCCAGGTCTACCAGGGTCTGGAGGTCATAAGCGGCGCCGCATCGGAAGAGGAGCGGCGGGAACTGGAGCATCGGCTTCTTGCGTTCGTCCCGGTGACCGAGGAGTTCAGCGCCGGCAAGTTTGGCGAGGCCGCCCGCGGTGAGATCGACGCCGCCCTCGAAGCCGGACGTCGACCGATTCTGGTCGGGGGCACCGGGCTATATCTTCGCGCCGCTCTCTCCGATCTGGAGATGAAGCCTCCCGTCGACCAGGACCTGCGTGAGACGGTCGAGTCGGAGATCGCTTCCCGGGGAGCTGACGCACTTCACGCCGAGCTGCCGGCCGAGCTGGCCGAGCGGGTTCATCCCAACGACCGAAAACGAATTGCCCGGCTGACCGAGTTGATCCGCTCGGGGATCGATCCGCATCCGGATCATCAGGGAGGCGGTGAGCTGTGGACATCATCGCTGCGACACCCGACCGTGATGGTCGGGTTGGTCGAAGCCGACGCACCACTGGTCTCGAGGATTCGGGCGAGGGTGGATGCGATGGCAACCAACGGAGCCGGGGCTGAGGCTGAACGGGCGATCGGATCGGGAGCCGTCCGGACGGTTAGGGCGGCGATCGGCTTCGAGGAGTTCCGGAACGGGGATCTGGAGCGGGTGGTGACTCTGCATCGCCGCTACGGGCGCCGCCAAATGACCTGGATGCGCCGCATGGAAGGGGTAGAGGTGATCGACCGAACCGGGCTGGACGACCAAGACGTCGCCGCTGAAATCCTCAGGCGGGCTGCAGCATCCGCGGCTTCCTAATACCTTGCCGGGTCGCATGAAGTTCGAAAAGTGGCAAGCCCTCGGTAACGACTACATCATCCTCGAATCGGCTGATCTCCCCTGGGAGTTGACCGAGCTGAGGATCCAGCGGATCTGCGATCCCCACTTCGGAGTGGGCTCGGACGGGATACTCCTGCTCTCCCGTTCGTCCGATCCGGACTACGTGGCGGAGCTGAGGATCTTCAACCCGGATGGCTCGGAAGCCGAGCTTTCCGGAAACGGCGCCAGGGAGGCGATCCTCTACCTGCGGCGGCACGGATGGACCGACGACGACACGTTCAGCATCCTCACCGCCTCCGGGCCGGTCACGCCGACCATCACCGACGAGCGAACCTGCTCGGTCGAGATGGGACGGGCATCGACCACCTCGAAGGATTTCCCCGACGGCAACCCCGACGGCCAGGGAACCCTGGCCTCCGGTGACCGGGACTGGAAGTTCCAGCATGTGTCGATCGGCAACCCACAGTGCGCGATCGAAGCCGGGGCGGATCTCGAAGAACTCGACCTGGCCAAGATCGGGCCGGGGATCGAACGTAATTCTCAGTTCCCCAACCGGACCAACGTCTCGTTCTTCCGAGTATCCGGGTCGCGAGTGCGCGCCCGCATCTTCGAGCGCGGGGTGGGAGAGACTCTTTCTTCAGGTACCGGCGCTTCCGGCGCGGCCGTCGCGGCCTATCTGGCCGGCGCGCCCAGCCCGATCACCGTCGAACTCGACGGTGGTGAACTGAAAGTTGACGTCAGTCCGGAACTGGACGTGACGTTGACCGGCTGGGCTGAGGCGATCGCCGCCGGTGAGCTGGCACCTGAGATGATGGCCGCATTGGCCGATCTCGGCTGAGCTGCCGGACGCTCCGGCCGGCACAGGCCGACGACAGATTTAGAAACGACCAAGACCGATCAAGGAGAAACAGTGGCGCTGACCGATCCATCCCGTCGACTTCAGGCGATGCCGCCGTACATGTTCGCCGAGCTCGAGAAGAAGATCGCTGACAAACGCGCCGCCGGCATCGATGTGATCAGCCTCGGAATCGGTGATCCCGACCATCCGACCTACCCGCATGTGGTGCGGGCGATGCAGGAGGCGGTTTCCGATCGAGCCAATCAGAACTACCCGAGCAACCGCGGCCGCGAAGAGTTCCGCCGTGCTTTCTCCGACTTCTACCGCGATCGCTTCGGCGTCGAGATCGATCCCGACGACGAGGTGATCCCGGCGATCGGAGCCAAGGAATGCATCTACAACCTCTGCTTCGCCTTCCTCGACCCGGGCGATGTCGCTCTCGCTTCCGATCCGGGCTACCCGGTGTACACAGGCGGTCCGATTCTGGCCGGGGCCGAAGCGGTGCTGCTGCCGCTCAAGGAGAAGCTGGGTTTCGCCCCTGACCTCGACGCGATCGATGCGACGACGGCCGAGCGGGCGCGTCTGCTCTTCCTCAACTACCCGAACAACCCCTCCGGGGCGATCGTCCCGGACGGCTTCTTCGAGCAGGTTGTCGAGTTCGCGCGCAAGAACGAGATCCTGGTCGTTCACGACAACGCTTACTCCGAGACCACCTACGACGGCTACGTGGCGCCGAGCTTCCTCGCCACCCCGGGCGCGAAGGAAGTCGGGGTCGAGGTTTTCTCGCTCTCCAAGGGCTACAACATGACCGGCTGGCGGGTCGGTGCGATCCTCGGCAACGCCGACGCGATCTCAACCTACTGGCGGCTCAAGACCAACGTCGATTCCGGTCTCTTCGAGGCGATTCAGCTGGCGGCCGTCGCGGCACTCGAGGGTCCGAGCGGGCCGCTCGAGGAGATGAACGCGATCTACGCGCGGCGCCGCGACCTGGTGGTCGACACCCTGCGGACGATCGGCGTGGACGTCAAGAGCCCGAAGGGCACTATCTACGTGTGGGCGCCGGTACCCGAGGGCTACACCTCGACCAGCTTCTGCGAGAAGGTGCTGGAAGAGGCCGCGGTGGTGATCTCACCCGGCTCGATGTACGGCCGCAGCGGCGAGGGCTACTTCCGCATCTCGCTGACCACCCCGGACGAGCGCCTCACCGAAGCCCTCGAACGGATGCGCGAGCACCTCGCGTAGCCAGCTTCCGGGGCCGTCGCAAGATTGAATCTGTCAGCGCTATTTGCTGACAGATTCAACTTCGCGCATCTCAGGCGGGAAGGCGACCTTCCGCTTCAAGGGTCTGGCGGAGGCCGGACTTCAGTTCGCGGGGGTGCCAACCGAGTTCCGACTTCGCCTTGGCGGCGTCGGCCCAGAAGGTGACGCCGTCGGCTGACTTGATCAGCTCGGCCAGGTTCGGCGGCTGCCCCATGATCTTGCCGACCAGGGGGCCGATCGGCCGCAGCGCCTTGAGCATGGCGGTCGGCATGTTCCGTTTCGGGACGGCGCGATCGGCAAGGCTGCCGACTTCCTCCAGCACCCCGCGCATCTCGTAATTGCCCTCGTTGAGGATGTAGCACTCGCCGATCTCGCCCTTGTCGAGGATCAGAGCCAGCCCGGCGGCGATGTCATCGACGTAGGTGAGCCCGGTGCCGAAATCCGGGAAGGGGACCATCGGCAGCTTGCCGTCGAGGAACTGACTCATGGTGTTGCCGAGCTCCGAGTGGTCTTCGGGCCCGTAGACGCCGGCCGGTTGGGCAATAACGCAGGGCAGGTCACGAGTCTTGATCAGGTTGAGGGCGATCTGATGGGCTTCGTACTTCGTCTCCTCGTAGACCGAGGTGAAGTCGAGCCCCTGCGGGTCGTCGAGGTCGGGGCGACGGAAGTCCTCGGTGGCCACCTCACGGTGGGTGTTGCCGAAGATCGCGCAGGTCGATACGTAGAGGACGCGTGGGATACCGGCTTCCAGTGCCGCCTCGAGCGTGTTCGCGGTGCCTTCCACGTTGGCCTTCCGCAGCACCGGGACCCGCTCTTTCGGGATCCCGACCTCGTAGAGCGCCGCGTTGTGGAGCAGCGCGTCATGGCCCGTCATCTGCTCGGCCAGACGAGGACGGCAGGAGAGGTCGCCATCGACCAGCTCGCAGCCCATCGACTCGAGGTCGGCGGCCTTGGAACGGTCACGGACCAGGCAGGTCAATTGGTGGCCTTGGTCGACCAGGTGCCTGGCCGTCGCGCCGCCGATGAATCCCGTCGCTCCCGTCATGAAGATCTTCATGGACGGCAGCGTAGCGCGGGGCGGGGGTATCTAGGATGGAGTGTGTGACCGAATCGGTTGACAACGCGAAGACCCGCCGGGCGAAACAGCGGGCCCTAATGATCGCCGTGGACACCACCGGCGAGACGACCCTGGACGAACTCGGCGAGCTGCTCCGCACGGCCGGCGTGGCCACGGTCGGCGAAGTGATCCAGCGCCGCAGCGAACCCGACCCGGACCGGTACTTCGGTCAAGGCAAGCTGGAAGAGGTCAGGGCAGAGGTCAAGCGGACCGGTGCCAACCTGGTCGCTTGCGACGATGAGTTGGCCCCGCGGCAGGAACGCAACCTGGAAGCAGCACTGGAGGTGCCGGTGATCGACCGGACGGCGACGATCCTCGACATCTTCGCCGACCATGCCCACTCCGCCGAGGGCAAGCTCCAGGTCGAGCTGGCTCAACTGGAGTACAACCTGGCACGGATGCGCGGTCTCTGGACCCACCTCGAGCGTCTCGGCGCCGGGATCGGCACCAGGGGTCCCGGCGAATCCCAGATCGAGACAGACCGGCGTCTGGCCCGAGACCGGATCGCCATGCTCAGGCGACGGCTTCGCCACGTCGAGCAGAACCGTGGCGTGATGAGAGCGAGAAGGCAGGATTCATCGCTGCCGCAGGTCGCGCTGGCCGGGTACACGAACGCCGGCAAATCGACTCTCCTGAACGCGCTGACCGGGGCCGAGGTAAGCGTCGGTGACCGGCTATTCCACACTCTCGACCCGACCACGCGCGCGTTCGAGTACGAGGGCCGCCGCTACCTGGTGACCGACACGGTCGGTTTCATCGAAAAGCTCCCGCATCAACTCGTCGAGGCCTTCAAAGCCACCCTGGAGGAGACTGTGCTTGCCGATCTGATCCTCCACGTCGTCGATTCATCGGCCGGGGACGAGCGGATGGAGGCCGAAATGGCGGCCGCCGACGAGGTCCTGGGTGAGATCGGCGCGGGCGAGAAACCCCGGCTCCTGGTCCTCAACAAGATCGACCTGCTCGACGAGGACCAGCGCGCGGAGGTTCGGATCGCGCATCCGAAGGCAGTTCAGGTGTCGGCCGTGACGGGGGAGGGGCTCGACCTCCTGAAGGTCGAGATGGAACGTGCCTTCGAGGAGACGATGGCCCCGGTCGAGCTGCTGGTGCCCTACTCGGAGGGTGCCCGCCTTCACGAGCTTCACGAGGTCGCCGGCAAGGTGGAACGGAAAGACGGTCCGGAAGGCGTGCTGGTCAAGACGCGTCTGCCGCTGGGTGAGATGCACCGCTTCGCTGACCTCGTGACCACCACCTGACGGTCGTCTAGAGTGCCGGGCGATGGAACTCAAGGTCCAGCTTCTCAGCGATTCTGCCGTTCTCCCAACCCGCGCCCATGAGGGGGACGCCGGCCTCGATCTCTGCGCCTCGGAGGCCGCCCACATCGGCCCGGGTGAGCGGTGGCAGGTGCCGACCGGAATCGCGGTCGAGATCCCCGAGGGTCACGCCGGCCTGGTCCTGCCCCGTTCCGGTCTGGCGCGCCGTCACGGCATCTCCCTGGTCAACGCACCGGGTCTGATCGACTCCGGCTACCGTGGCGAGGTCAAGGTGCTGCTGCTGAACAACGACCCGGCCGAGGTCTTCCGGATCAAGCCCGGCGACCGGATCGCCCAGCTCCTGATCACCCCTTACGTCGCGGCCGACGCAGTCGAGGCGGGCGAACTCGCCGCCAGCGAACGGGGTGACGGCGGCTTCGGCTCGACCGGGGTCTAGCCGCCGCCGGCCAGGTTGGTTCGGTGCGAGGGCGTCATAGCCCTGCGAGTCGAACCAATCCGGCCTTCTGGACGCTCAGCCGGCTTTGGCGGCGGCCAGGGCGGCCTCGTGGGCTGCGTCCTCTAACGAGTCTTCGAGCGGGTCCAGCTCCGGCCTCTGCCCGTGGTGGTGCTCGAGGCCGGTGGCGATCAGATGGTCGGCCAGCCAGGCGTTCTTCGGCAGCAAGGGGCCGTGCAGGTAGGTACCGATCAGGTTGTCCTCTTTGACGCCTTCGAAGCCGTCCCGACCGTTGTTGCCATGGCCGTGGATCACCTTGCCGAGCGGTGAGCAGTCGCCGAGGCGCGTGCGGCCGCCGTGGTTCTCGAAACCGGCCAGCACCTTGGGCACGCCGTCGAGGTCGACGTCGATCGCGACCGGTCCGATCAGGCGGGGGCCGGGTTCTCGCACCGTCTTCAGGTCGACCAGGCCAAGCCCCTCGATGGTCTCGCCCTCGAGCTCGTACGATTCGCCGAGCAGTTGGTAGCCGCCGCAGACCGCGAGAATCGCCGCGCCGTCCTCCTTCGCCGCCCTGATCGCCTGCTGCTTGGTCTGGTTCAGGTCCTTCGCGACCGCCTTCTGGTCACGGTCCTGGCCGCCACCCATGTAGAGCAGATCGAACGCGGTCGGGTCGAACCCCTCACCGGGGCCGCAGCGGGTCACCTCGAACTCGATCCCGCGCCACTCGCAGCGGTGCTGGAGGAAGAGGATGTTGCCCCGGTCGGCGTAGATGTTCATCTGGTCCGGGTACAGGCTGAGCAGACGCAGCTTCATGGGGAAAGCCTAGACATGCCGGGCCACGACGATCACGCTCGCGATGTGGCGGTCAGTTTCGCGGATCTCGACCGTGCGTTCGGGGACCAGGCCGGCCTCGGCGAGCTCCTCGGCCAGGCGGTAGCGGTCCATCCGGTCCAGGGTGATGCTGTCGTGCGATTCCTCCAGCGACCCGTCGGGTGCGACGACCTGCCGCAGACGATCGACGGTGAGTGAGTCACCGTCGTCCTCGACCGCGACCGGACGGCTGGCGTAGACCCAGTTCCCGATCTCGCGGACGTCCGGCAACACGTCAACGGTCCGTGATTGCTCGGTGATCCACTCGGAAATCGCGAAGGCGGCAACCCCTTCCGGCGCGAGGCGGGCTCTTACTCCTTCGAGCAGGTGCTGGCGCGATACCTCGCCACCGACGATGTGGAGCAGTTGCTGGGGCGCGATGACCGCGTCGAAACGATCTCGCCCCAACTCCAGGCGGTCCAGTTCGGTGGCGCTGCCCGTCACCGCCCTGACCGGCTCGCCCCCGGAAAGCCGGTTGAGGTCAGAGGCCAGCACCGGATCGATCTCGACCCCCACGACATTCCGACCCTCGGCTGCCAGATGCCGCGCAACTCGCCCGATCCCGCAGCCCAGATCCAGCACGGACCCCGCTTCCTCGGTCAACGTGACCCAGGCCGGGAGATCTGCCGTGTACCCGCAGGATTCGACCAGCTGCCAGATCGCAGCCGGGGGCGAATCTTGGTCGGCGAGGATCAACCTTCCCAGTACCGCTCGGTATTGCCGCGGTCGGCCAGCAGGTTGCGCAGATCGAGCAGGGCGGTGTAGGTGGGCAGCGCGAAGAGCTGACCATCGGTACCGGTCAGCGCCCGATCCAGCGCCGCCTCGGGGTCGTCGACGACGACCGTCTTCTCGGTCGGCCAGCCGGCGTACTTGAGCCGAAGGGCCAGCTCTGAGGCCCTGGTCCCGGTGCAGGTCACCCGGCCGACCCTTTCGGCCAGCATCTCGAAGTCCGCATCCCAGATCCAGGAAACATCGCGCCCGTCAGCGATCCGGTCGTTCAGGGCGATCCAGAGATCGATCGGCGCCGGCTCCAGCGATAGCGTGCGGATCACTTCGTTGGCACCCGCCGGGTTCTTGATCAGAAGGATGGAAAGGGTGACATCATCAACCTCGATCCGCTCGACCCGGCCGAACACCGCCTTCATCGAGGCGAGGCTTTTCACCGCGTCGGCGACCGGCACTCCAAGCTGCCGGGCGGTGGCGATCGCGCCGAGCGCGTTGTAAAGGTTGTAGAGCCCGGGCAGGGGCAGACCTAGGGCGAAGTCGCCCTCCGGCGAGTGGACGGTGGCCGTGAGCCCCGACATTCCCTTCAGGGTCACCGAGCTTGCGGCGATTTCCGGGTTGGGCCGGCGCATGCCGCAGTTTTCGCAGTGGTAATGCCCGAGGTGGCCGACGAAGGCCCGTTCGTAGGTGAGCTCGTGGCCACAGACCCGGCAGAGCTTGGCGTCGTGCGCGTGCTGGAGTTCGGCCAGCGCCTGGGATTCGTCGTCGATCCCGAAGTAGAGGCTGCCGTCGCCGCTCGAGTTGCCGATGTCGGCGATCAACGGGTCGTCCGCGTTCAGCACGAATGAGGTCTTGCCCGCACTTCGCTTCGCCAACTCCGCCCAGGCATCGGCCAGAGCCTCGGTCTCGCCGTAGCGGTCGAGCTGGTCGCGGAAGAGATTGCCGAGCAGGATTGTGCGCGGGCCGAGCTGATCGGCGACTCGGGGAAGCCAGGCCTCGTCGACCTCGAACAGGCCCTCACTGCCCTTCTGCTCGGCCAGCGCCGTCGCGACACCCCAGGTCATGTTCGAGCCGGCCCGGTTGTGGATCGGATGCCGACCGGCCGAAGCCAGGACGGTGGCCAGCATCGAAGCGGTGGTGGTCTTGCCGTTGGTGGCGCTGATCAGGGTCGAGCCGTCGCTGAGTCCGGCTCCGAGCTTGGCGATCGCGTTCTCGTCCAGCTTCAAAAGCACCCGTCCGGGCAGGGTTGTGCCGCCGCCCTTTCCGGAGGCTCGACTGAGGTGCCCGAGGAGGCGGGCGATCCATGCCTTGATTCGGATCAAGCCGTGGTCTCCGGCACGATGACGCTGAGGGCCGACGGGATGACCCTGATCGTCGCCGGTAGTTCGGTCAAGGGATCGCCGTCCGCGTAAACCGTGAAGGGCCGGCTGGCCCGGACCTCGATCGAGCTGGTTCGGTGGCTGGTCACGATGTCGTCCTCGACGTGGGTTCCCTTGAACACTTTGGGAAGGTTGAGGAGGAAGCGGAACTTGCCGACCTCGCCGATCGTGATCACGTCGAGCTTGCCGTCGTCGACCTCGGCCTGCGGGGCCATGTTCATGCCGCCACCGTAGAACCCGTTATTGGCGACCGCGATCGTGTAACCCGTGACCTTGGTCTGCCGGCCGGCCTCGACCAGGGTGAAGCGGGCGGGCTTCCAGGCCAGCAGGGCGCGCAGCGCTGCGTACGCGTAGACCGGGCCTCCTTTGAGCAGCTTCGCGTCGTTGGCGATCCGGTTAGCTTCGGAATCGAAGCCGACCGAGGCGATACCGAGGAAGGGTCTGCCGTTGGCTTCGCCGACGTCGATCCTTCGGGTGTGGCCGGCCAACAGGCAATCGACCGCTTCGACCGGTTCGGTCGGGATGCCCAGTCCGCGGGCCAGATCATTACCGCGGCCGGACGGGATCAGACCGAAAGGCGTCTCGACTCCGGCCAAGGCGCCGCCCACCGCGCCGATCAAGCCGTCGCCGCTCATCACGACCGGGATCTCGCCGTGATCGACCGCATCGAGCGCGAGGTCGACGCCGTGCTCCAGGGAACGGGTCCGCTCGACCCGGAACGGGACGCGTCGGGCATCCAACCGGCCTTCGACGGCCGGTAGCAGCTCCTTCGAGCGTCCGCCGCCGGAGCTCGGGTTCATGATCAGCGCGTATGCCTGGGAGTCACTCATCGAGACCTTTCAGTTTCGCAGCGATCCATGCTCCATCACCGGCCGCACCTGCATGCACCTGGTCGAACCCGTGGGCGCCGAGTTTCCGCCGGACCAGCTTCTCCGGGGTGCTGAACGGTGTCCGATCGCCCTGGCTCGTCGCGATGATCAAGCCGCCGCCCGGGCGCAGAACGCGGGCGATCTGACCGAAGAAAATCGGCATGTTGACCTGGGTCA
>Ga0182792_1000900_pt1 | contig 26059 bp, 23 predicted proteins | sample Passage237B_FD_130497 | JGI IMG/M metagenome (GOLD analysis project Ga0182792, IMG submission 130497) | Cellulose adapted compost microbial communities from Newby Island Compost Facility, Milpitas, CA, USA - Passage2 37B (version 2) (version 2) ...
ATAGCAGTTGCAAAGGACTAGCCGAAATTAACCTGTCTAAAGCATCACAAGTCAGCGACAGCGTTCTAAGCCCCAAACTTCCGTTATTGCTTCAGGCCTGTTCCCACAGCTGCCGCGCCCGGGCCAGATCCCGTTTCATGGCGTCGTATACGGTAGCCGGATCCACGGTAAGCCGGTCGGCTCCTCTTTCAGCTCCCCCCAGCGGATATTCCAGGTGCAGACAGAACGGGACCTGGATGTTACGGGACTTGAGTATTTTGAAATACGTGAGCCAGTCTACCATTCCTTCTCCGAGCGGCACATTCTGCAGAGCCCATTTGCCCGACCGGTTAGTCCAGGTAGTATCTTTCAGCACAATGGTTTTGATGCGGGGCATAATGAGTTCCAGTCCGTTTTGCCAGGACAAACCTCCCTCCACAATGGCATGCCGGATGTCGTATTGCGCGCCCATAGTTTCCGGATCGGCTTTGCTGAGTAGTTCGTGCACCTCCCAGAGGGATGAACCTATCAGGCGACCCGCATGGTTCTGGTAGCAGCCGACTAACTTCAGTTTTTTGTTAAGCTTCGATAAGCCTCCCATCTGTTCGCTCAACAGGGCCAGGGTCTTTGGCATTGGCTGACCTTCAGGATAGCGGTACCAGTTCATCCGATAATACTGAAAGCCCAGTTTGGAAGCTGTTTCCAGCAGCTTTACATCGGTGGGATTGACAGCGCTCTCGACGGCCGTACAGAACAGCGAGGGCGATAACCCCACTTTTTTCATGGCATCGACAGCCTTCGGCAAATCGTCCTCCACTTTTTCCGGGACTACATGCCCGTTGGGCCGGACTGTCAGGTCAATTCCATCGAAACCCAGCTCCCTGGCCTTTTCGGCCATATCCTGGTAATTCAGAAACTGCAGGTGTTTGGAGAATATGTGAATCTTAGGAAAGGGAATGTCAGTTTTTTTGGGTGAGTGGGCTTCCAGATAAGGGCTCACCGCAGCCAAAAGCGATGTCGTTTTTAAGAATTTTCTTCTGGAGACTTCCATTTTACGTTACGGGTAAGAATTGGAAACTTAGGGTCAAGTAAATGATATCGTTGCAATTATGAAAGTAAATGACACGATATCAGGACGAAGATACGGTTAATCCGGTTTAAGTAAAGTTGGAATAAAGAAAGCTTTGGTACATAAAAGACTTTTTTAAAGATGACTGCATCCAAAGAATTTCTGATAGAAAAGGTTGAACTGTTTAAGGTGCCTCCGCGCTGGCTGTTTTTAAAAATAACCCTCAACAGTGGACTCACGGGGTGGGGTGAACCTGTGGTCGAAGGCCGGGCCGATACGGTACTGGCGGCTGTGGAGGAGCTGAAACCCTATTTGGTCGGACAGGATTCCCGTCGTATTGAGGATATCTGGCAGGTTCTTTACCGGGGCGGCTTCTACAGGGGGGGGGCTGTGCTGATGAGTGCGATTTCGGGCATCGACCAGGCACTTTGGGATCTCCGGGGTAAGTCACTCGGAGTACCGGTTTATCAGTTGCTGGGTGGCGCTGTGCGGGATAAGATCAAGATTTACAGTTGGATAGGAGGGGATCGTCCTGAAAATGTGGCTGAGGCAGCCCGTGAAAGGGTCGAGGCCGGATTCAAGGCGGTCAAGATGAATGCCTCCTCCGATATGGAGTGGATCGATACACCCAAAAAAGTGGATGAAATTATCCAGAGAGCAGCTCTGGTCCGGGAAACGGTCGGGGACGAGGTGGGGATAGGGCTCGATTTTCACGGAAGAATTCACCGGGGGATGGCCAAAACCATCATGAAAGAGCTGGAGCCGGTGAGGCCCATGTTCATCGAAGAACCGGTACTTTCGGAAAACAATGAGTCGCTGAAAGTGCTTCAGCAGATGACCAGTACGCCAATTGCTACCGGTGAGCGGATGTTCAGCCGCTGGGATTTCAAGCGTCTGTTTGAGGACCGTTCGGTAGATATCATTCAGCCGGATATGAGCCATGCCGGGGGGATCTCTGAGGTACGGCGGATCGCAGCCATGGCAGAGGCCTATGACGTGGCCATTGCCCCGCATTGCCCGTTGGGACCCATTTCCTTTGCGTCAGCACTTCATCTTGACTTTGTTTCGATCAATGCGTTCATCCAGGAAACCAGCATGGGCATCCATTACAACGGGGAAATTGACCTGATCGATTACGTTGTCAACAAGGAAGCCCTTAAGGTCAACGATGGGTATATATCCCTGCTCGACAGGCCAGGTCTGGGTATTGATATTGATGAGGAAAAGGTGATTGAAATGGCCAGGATTGGTCATTCATGGAAAAACCCCATCTGGAGAAACGCAGATGGTTCTTTTGCCGAGTGGTAATTTCCACCCGGCAAAAGCTTATTTTTTTCGTTTCTGAACGAGTTCCCTGATGGCATCAGCGGACTGGTAGATACGCTGCCCCGTGCGGATACGCGTACGGATAAACTTGGGCCTCTTTTTAGTCTCTTCAAAGATCTTCGCAATATATTCGCCCAGGAAGGAGATCCCCAGCATGGTTATACCGCCAAAGAACACGATGAGTATGATAATCGTACTCATCCCTCTCGGCGTATCGGGGAAGAACAGGAATTTGGCCAGGATCTGCCAGATAATCCCCATGATCGATACCCCCGTGATGAGGAAGCCGGCGTAGCTCATCATTTCGAGCGGGGTAAAGCTGAAGCTGAAAATAGCCTTTCGCGCCCAGCCGATATTCTTCCGCCAGTTATTGGTCGACACGCCAAACATACGTTCGGGTCTTACATACGGCACTCCCGTCTGTTTGAAGCCTACCCATGCGCGGAGTCCACGCAGGAACTGCTCAGTCTCAGGCAGTGAAACCAGTTCCTTCACCACTTTGCGGTCGATCAGGGAGAAGTCGCCAGCATCCCTGGGAATAGGGATATAACTCAGCTTCTGGAATATTTTGTAGAAGAGCTTGTAGAAAGCATGAAGCCACGGTTTCATTTCCCGCTGAACCCTTACTCCGTACACTACATCGTTGCCCTCCATCCATTTTTCATAGAATTTGGGAATAATTTCCGGTGGATCCTGCAGGTCACCGTCCATCAGCACTACGGCATCTCCCGTTGCGATTTCCATCCCGCTGAGAAAGGCTGACTGGGAACCGAAATTGCGTGAGTGGCTGATTCCAACCACATTGGGATCTTTTTCGCACAGTGCATCGATTACTTCTTCCTGATTGTCCGGGGAATTATCGTTTACGAAGATGATTTCATAACGAACCTTGAGCTGGTTAAAGGTTTTAACCAGTCGGTCGTACATGATAGGGATAGCCTGGGCATCCTTGTAACAGGCGATAATGGCCGTGATGACCGGGTTTAGACCCGGATTTTCAAAGGCGGGAAGAATTTTTTCCTCGTAACCGATCTCTTCCTGCCAGTTCCTGTACCGCGTCAGACCTTCTTCCAGGGAGGTACGGGCTTTCCAGCCGAAGTCCTGGTTAATGCGGGTCGGGTCACCATACCAGTCGGCCAGATCCCATTTTCGGTTCCCCATGGTACCCCATTGCGGCTCCTGGTCGATAGCGAACGTTTCCCTGGTCAGACGGATCAGGTCACCGATGGTGGTTTTTCGGCCGGTGGCTACATTGTAGGATTTACCTGCGGTTTCGGGACTGATGTTGAGGGCGACATCAATAAATGCCTCCACGCAATCGTCGATGTACACAAAATCCCGGCTGATATCGGGGGATACCAGTTCGGGCAATCTGTTTTTCCGGACATGCTCGATCAGCCTGGGAATTAGCCGGTCGGGCTCCTCCCATTTTCCGTATATGGAGTACAACCGGAGATTAACGCCCATCACCTGATGCATGCGGGCATAATATTGTATCAGATACGAAGCCGAAACTTTCGAAAGGGCGTAGTGGCTGTTAGGCTCTACCTTATCTTCCTCGCTGGGGGCGGTGCAGTTGAAACCATATTCCGAGCTGCTGCCGGCATGGATATAGGTAATGCCCGAACGACACTGCTCCAGTAGGTTCACCGTGCCGATCACGTTCGTTTCATAGGTGAGCACTACATTGTTCTGCTTGCTGTAAGCGCCGTAGGCTGCCAGGTTAAATACGGTACCTGGATTATACTTGGCGAATACCTCCCGTACCGAGTTGGGGGAAACTATGTCGCAGTGCACAATGTTGTCAAAAGGCACATTGAGCAGTTTCAACCGCCATGCTTTGGTTGCGTCGTGGGTTAGGGCGTAGCAGTCCTTACGAACCTTGAAGATGTCATTAAAGAGGTTGGCTCCGATAAAACCACTGGCGCCAAAAACAAAAATGGGCCCTTTTAACCGGGCTATTTTATCACTGTAAGCGGGTAAACTTTCAGGCATTCGTTAGTTCATTAAAATAGACTTCCCGGATATTGCGTCTGGCTTCCTCATACTGCTCTTCCGTCATGGGGAGGTAGTGCCATTCCAACTTGTTTTCCATGTACTCAACTCCTTTGCCTTTGACGGTATTGGCAATTATCATCTTAGGAAGTCCGTTTTTCCGGCTTTTTGCATCGGCAATGGCCTGGTAAAGCTGCGTGATGTCATGACCGTCTACCTCGGTTACATCCATGCCGATGGCAATCCATTTTTCGGTATCAGCCGTGACGCCAAGGACTTCATCGGTAAACCCGAAACCCTGGATGCCGTTGCGGTCGATGATGACGATGAGGTTGTCGAGCTGGTTTTGTATGGCGTAATGAGCCGCTTCCCAGGAAGTTCCTTCGTTGGTTTCTCCGTCCGACATCACCACATAGGCGTAAGAATCCTCACCGGCAGTTTTCGCTGCATGGGCAATACCCGAACCTATAGGAAAGCCGTGACCCAGCGAGCCGGTAGCAAACGGAATTCCTTTGAAATGCCCTGCTCCGGGATGGGCAGGAAGGGTAGTTCCTTCTTTATAATAGGTTGAAAGCGTTTCGTCACTGATTTCGCCCAGGTGGTTGAGCGAAGCATAAAGGGCTGCTGCGGCGTGTCCCTTCGATAAAATGAAAGTATCCTTTTCAGCTTTATGCAGAAAAAGCACCGCGATCAGTATATCGATGCAGCTCAGGGAACAACCAATATGTCCGGCATGGGCTGAATGATACAGATCCAGAATTTTCAGCCTCAGTTCCCCGCTCAGCGACTGAGGATTGGTTAGTATTGCATCTTTTAGCATGATACAAAGTTAGATTTATTTTGCATGCCTGAAAACTGCCGGATAATAAACCTTCGGAGGCTGTTAATCCAGCAATTCCACCAGATCCCTGATAACTTCCTTGAAATAGGTTCCTTTATAGGGGCCAAACCAGTTCATGGTGACCGTCTCGTATTCGTTGAGGTCATACCATCGGTCATCCGTTACGTAGCCCATGTATCCACCGTTAAAACTCGTAACGATAAGATTGAGTCCTCTGGTCTTCGCGTAACGATCAATTTCTTCCATCAGCTCACCTGAGAAGTCGCAGGGCACTCCTACCAGCAGGATATTTCCCAGTCTCAGGGCCTTGACATTGTTTGGAAATTCGCCGAATGCCCGGTTAAAAACCCAGGAGCGGAGAGCCCAGTCGTCGGTAAGCCGCGGCCGGGGATCGCCCAGCGGGAGCGGCAGGGTTAGGGGGGTTAATATGGGACTCGTCAGGGTCGAATCATAAACACCCTTTTTTAGTGCCTGATATACCCGGTTCCCTTCGTTCGCCATTGCAATGATATCGGTTTCTCCCTCTTCAATGGGGCCCATGCTGCCTACGGCACCTGCCATGTACATTCCAAAGCTACCCGACTCCCGGTCGAGAGAATCCACCAATACGCCGGGCCAGTCACGGGAAAGCTGCATGGTGCGGGAACTCAATACCGTGGAGTGGGCGCCGAAAGAAGTAAAAGTAAGTTTTTGCTGATCCTGGCGGGTAAGTTCGAATGCACGAATTTCGGGGTCGATTCGGCCCTTGTCTCCGACCAGGCGGTTCTTGATAAGTCCGTTGCCCAAAGCCTCGCGATAGGTTAGGCTAGCCGGAGCCAGATACCCCGATGCTTTCCGGATACTTTCCACGATAGCCTCCGCAATTCGGACTTCGACTTCCGGGTTATACGGACCGGAAAAGAAGAGTCCGGAGATACCGGTACCCCAGCCACCCACACTGTTGTGTGTATGGGTAGCTCCGAGATAAATATGTTCGAAAGCTATATCGTCCGGAGTGAGCATTTCTTTCAGCCGTTCGGTGACCGTAGGCGGAATAATCAGCAGGTCGGCGGAGACGATGGCGGCCAGGGTACTGCCTTTCTGCAATACGACGGCCCTTACGTAGACCGAGTCATGCACCTGCTCATAGGGCCTGCCCCGTCTTTTCCCATAACCTGCCAGAGGCCCGGGAGTTTCCGGCGTAAAGTTTACCCGCGCCCAGCCTGCGTATAGGGTATCGTTACCTGTTTCGGCTTTGACTGTGGCCTGGGAGACTATACCCTTCCAGTCCCTGTAGAAAGTACTTTGTTCGAGCGGTGTATCGTCGGGTGTCGTAATCATACTTGCCAGTAAAGCAAAAATCACCAGCACCAGACCGGCGATGAATTTCAGTATGATCTTGACAAATCGCATGCTTATAGGTTGACTTTGGGTCGGGCTCAGTTTTCAGGGGCAGGGAGCACCTTCAGGGAGTCTAGTTCTTCTACGGTAACTGCCGGGGGGAAGATGCGTTGATTGAGTTTGCCGATGACAAATCTCGCGGTGAGATCAGCCTTGGCCTCGGTATCAAAGCCCTGGTTGCCCGGTATGCCCGGGACAATGTCCTGCTGAATCAAAAGTACGCTATCGGGCGTAAAAATTCGATATCCCCACCCATTTTCTGAGCGATAGGTATGATAAATCCATTCTTTCTGATTTTGGCGTACCCCTTCCTGGCCAGACAGGAGCCGGTAGAGCGAATACAACAGTACGGCGGCCAGGACGAAAAGAATCAGTTTTTTGACCATCTGTTAATGAGTATTTGGTGCCGGATAAAAACAAGAAAGGGAACATCAGATGCTCCCTTCTCCTGTTCCTTTAAATATTTTTTATTAGTCGTTGTCGACCTGTGTTGCTGACGGATCGAATCCCCAGAAATCATCGAGGTAGCTTCCCGACTGGCCGGTACCATAATAGATGGTTCCGTTGAGCGCGAATCCGATTGCATAGGAGCGGGCTCCACCTTCGAAGCTGGTTTTTTGCGTCCAGGTATCGGTAGCAGGATCATATTCCCATACATCCCGCAGGGTGCTGGTGCCTGATCCGCCGATAATGTAACCTTTGTTGTTCAGTGTCACCGCGACGGCGTTGGTACGTGGATAACCCTCGAGTTCAGTCTTGGGAACCCATACCGGCGAACCGCCCGGGTTAAACTCCCAAAGATCCTGCTGGGTTACACCCGCGTTGCTGCGGCCGAAACCAACATAGGCCTTGCCGTTCACGACGAAAGCAGAAGCTCCCTGACGTTTTCCACCAATAAAGCTGGTGATTTGTTTCCAGGACCCACCTGTTGCATCGGGAGTGAACTCGTAAAAATCCTGAAGGTAATTTCCGTTAAAACCTAAACCTACATAAGCCTTGTCGCCAAGTACGAAGGCGGTAGCATATTGTCTTTCGGGGTTACCGGATCCCGCGGGCAGGGAAGCCACTTCCTTCCAGGAATTGGTAGCACGGTCATACTCCCAGAAATCGGCCTTGTAGTCTCCGTCATAACCGGTTCCTACATACCCTTTGTTTCCAATCGCAAAGGCAACGGCATCCTGACGGGCAGAACCGCCGAAAGCAGCTTTTTGAGTCCAGTAAAGTTCGGTAGGGTTATACTCCCAGAAATCTTTTAATCTCTCCTGATTGCTGGAATATCCAAGTCCTGCGTAGCCAAAACCATCGAGCGTGAAAGCCACCGCTGACCGGCGGGCAATTCCGTCAAAATCAGGCAATGACTTCTGGAACCAGTTTCCTACATATTCGGGTTCAACGTCATCCTCCTTACAGCTGGTAAAGAAAAGAGCCGAGGAAGCTAACACTGCTAAAACTAAAATTCTTGACTTAAGATAAAACATGAGGTTCAATGATGTTGTAATACGCATTGGTATACTAATAAGAGGGCGCAAAATTGATTGTACACCCTGTATAAAAAAAACATTTGAGATGAAATGACAAATTGTGTAGACAAAATATCGAGACCTTGTCTAGGCATTTAACCGCTGTCGGAATAAATCATAATTATTGTCGCTGATAGGTATAAGGTGATTGCCAATTTGTATCCGCTGATTCCGGATCACATCGATTTTGCCTATCGAAACAATGAACGATTTATGGGCTCTGAAAAATGCATCCGGGGGTAATTTTTCTTCAATACTCTTCATGGTCATTCTGGTGAGAATAGGGCTTTGCTGGTCAACTGTATAGATTTTGACATAGTCTTTCAGTCCTTCAATATGCGTTATGCTGCTTAGATTTACTTTGATAAGGGCGTAGTTGGAAGTGACGAATATATAATCCGAGGCCGAGGTGTGGTATTCTGCATCTTTCTTTTCCTTATAGCTCAGCTGGATCCATGCTTTGTGGATGGCGGCCGTAAACCGCTCAGGACTAATGGGTTTCAGGAGGTAGTCAACCACATTCAGGTCAAAGGCCTGGAGGGCGTATTCTGTATGTGACGTCACGAAGATTACCTTGGGCCGGTCGATAATGTTGGTTACAAATTCAGGACCGGAAAAGCCCGGCATTTCGGTTTCGCAGAACATCAGATCCACCCGCTGGTTGAGCAAACCAGCCATGGCCTCAAATACGCTTGAATAACTGCCGGTAAGATTCAGAAAAGGGGTTTCCTGGATTAGCCCGCTGGTTATTTTCAGGGTTTCTTCGTCGGAATCCAGTACAATACAGTTAAATTTCTTCATTTCAAGCTTAATGTGCCGCCTCAGTGGCACCCGGAAAGGTGCAATATCATAAGAATTTCCATATAATACGCCGGGAATCATTTTTTTGTTGTAAACTATTTAAAAACACGTTTTGGTCTACACAGTTTGCCCGTTAGTCTATTTCGTGATTTAAGCCGTAACCCCTTTCCTAATTTTGGCATCTGATTAAAGTGATCAGGCTTTATTATATAGGATGACGATTTGGAATAAAAAGTTGCGCCCGGCCCTGATAAAAGGATTGGGACTCATACTGATAGCTTTGATATCTGCGAGCTGCGAATGGGGGGATCGGACGATAACGCTGGTACGGCCTAATACAGATAACCTTCAGGTAATATATACCGACACAGTGACCATTCACCGGTCCACGGTGATGAAAGACTCCCTGAACACATCCTCGGGCAATATCATTACCGGAATTCTGGAAGATAACCTCCTGGGGACGATCAAGGCTACCGGTTATATGGGTGTCAGTACCATCAGCAGTGTGAATCTTGCGGACAGAGCGGTTTATGACTCCATAGCGATCAATACGAAGATCGTATATACCTATGGCGATACCACCCGGCGATTCACCCTGGCTGTACATGAACTGTTGCAGGACATCACCCGTGGGCCGTACTACAACCACCGCCCCTCGGAATATGCCGCAGAACCTATCGGTCAAATCAGCTTCGTTCCCAAACCTAACAGCAGGGACTCGCTTCGTATCCGGATTTCGGACGTGATCGGCCGCCGTCTTTTTGATGCAGCCCGCACCAACAATCTCAACGGACAGGACGCTCTGCTCCGGCAGCTGAAGGGACTGGTATTTGTGGGAGAATACAGCAATAAATCGGGCTTCCTGGGATTTGCAAGGGATAGCACGCAGATTACCATGTACTATCACGTCGATGGCCCCGATGGTAAAACCAAATACACTGTAGATTTTGCGATCGGACAGAACTATAACCAGATTGCAAACGATCGGACAAATACCCAGTACGCGGACCTTGTAACCGCCCGTTACGGATTGCCTTCGGAGAAAACCAGCGACCAGACCGTTATCCAGGCAGGCGTAGGTCTGATGACCCGGCTCGATCTGCCGCATATTCACCAGTTTGGGTATGATCAGGGACGAGTGGTGGTTAACCGGGCTTTCCTGCTGATAGACCTGCCGCGTAATCCTGAGGTGCCTTTCCTGCCGCCTCCTGCGCGCGTAGCCCTCTACGCCACGAATAATAACAATGATTGGGAGGCATCTTCTTCTACCTTAGCGGTTGGGGATTATGTAGACAATGACCCGGTCCGTCCCAACGCCCGCTATTATCGCCTGGATGTGTCTCAGTTGGTACGGCAGCTCGTTCAGGAAACGGCGCCGCTAAACAACGGTTTCCTGATCGGTCCGTTGGCGAAAGACAACAACAGCGGTGGTTCCAGCTACACCTCCACGCTCGACAGACTGATTCTGCCGAAGGGCTCCATCAAACTTCAGGTTTATTTCACCACACTGGTGGAATAGGGGAGCAGTTCCGGCAATATTTCAAACATAGCCCCGGGCTTATGATCCAGGCTGGAAGCTATTTCCCTTAATTCTGCTAACTGGTAGAAACTGTCTGCCATCCGGGCATTTGATCCGGAAGACCCTGTGATGTCTGCCAGGGCGGCTTTCAGCAGAGGATCCCGGTCGTCGCCGTAAGGATATATCACAATGCCTTCGGTAGCCCGGAAATCAGGTGCAAAACCCGAAGTATAATCCGACTGCAGCAGGCTGTTAAACGACTTTGAAACAATGGGCTGCAAGCCCCATCGCGTACGCATTTCCGCATCACTCAGTGTGATGGATCCCACGTTCTTGCCCACGGTCGTATCCCCTGCAATTTTAACTTCAATGTAAGGCTTCAGACCATTGATTAGCAGCTCGCTGGCGGAAGCCGTTCGCGAGGATGTCAGGAAATATACCCGGTTGAGTAGAGAGCCTACATTCTGGGGTTTGGCCATGAAGAAATCATAAAATACATTTTTCCCATACGTTTCCCGGAGCATTTCGGTGATGCGGGTATTGTACTCTTTTACGGCGAAGGGGTCTTTTGCCGTGACACCCGGCGCAATTAAACTGCCCAGCAGGGTGGCTGAACTCACATATCCGCCCGAATTATACCGGAGGTCGACGATCAGCTCATTGATTTGCTGATTTCTGAATGTGTCGAAGACTGTCTCCAGCTTGCGGTCGAATTTCATATCATTCGTGCCGTTGGTGGAGGGGAAGAACTGGTGATAAACCAGGTACCCTATTCTTTTTTCACCTCTGGTAAAGAACATCGCCTCATGAACCGGGTCCTCCTGATAGCGGGAAGGACTGAGTGTAACCGTGGTTCGCGGGGTGAAGGTGCGGTCTTCCGGGTCGTAGTCGGCAATGGTAAACTGTTTCGGAGAATTACCCGAAAGCAAGTTCCTGGAATTGGCAAATGTGATTTCCTGGCCGTTAATTTCCGTAAAATGATCACCGCGTCTCAGACCAGCCTGGAAGGCCGGGGAGTCGGGGAAAACATACAGGATCGTACCGAAGGTTTTGTTCAGGGAGGTCACCTGAGCGATACGAAACTCCATGCCATAGGAAACCGTGGATCCACTGAGGGAGGAAGTGAGTTCGTCGGCATTGTCCTGAATCCATGAAAAACGATCCCCGTCGGGTCGGAGGTTGGGGTCGAAGTGGTAGAGGATTCCCTCAAAAAAATCATCTGGCCGTTGGTTGAAGTCAGGTTTGGAAGGAAGTTTGTCTTCCCAGTAGTACCACAATTTCATTCGGTCATAAATCCAGCGGTTCACCTCCGTTTCATTCGAAAAGGGAGGTAGCGTCTGATCCTGACAGGCTGATATACCTGTGAGAAGGACCAGGTACAGAACGAGTTTGGTATATCGCATGTCCGGGTAAAGGGCTTGTTATTTCTGAAATTTTCGGAACGTCTGTTCTATGATACGGCAGGCTTCATCCATTTGTTGCTCATTGATGACCAGCGGCGGGGCAAACCGGATTTTGTTTCCGTGGGTGGGTTTGCACAGAAGCCCGTTATCCAGCAAATCGAGGCAGATCGCATAGGCCAGCTCCGAATCTTCGCCGACGTTGATTTCCAGGGCGTTCAGCAGTCCCTTTCCGCGGACCTCGGCTATCAGGTCCGATTCGTCCTGTAATTTTTGCATCCGGGAACGGAACAATTCTCCCTGTGTCCGGGCGTTTTCTCCAAGATTTTCGTCGATCACCACCTGGATAGCTTCCATGGCGACCGCACAGGCAAGCGGATTTCCACCATAGGTGGAGCCATGCTCTCCCGGGAGAATGGTCAGCATGATTTCATCACGGGCCAGAACGGCGGAAACAGGCAATACTCCGCCAGACAAGGCTTTGCCCAGTACCAGGATATCGGGCTGTACCTCTTCCCAGTCACAGGCAAGTCTTTTTCCGGTTCGGCCTATACCTGTCTGCACTTCATCGGCTATGAACAGGACGTTGTATTGGTCGCACAATTTTCTCACTCCGGCCAGATAGCCGTCCGACGGAACAATTACCCCAGCCTCTCCCTGTATGGGTTCGACCATAAAGCCTGCGATATGGGGATTGTTTTTCAGGGCATTCTCGAGGGTGTCCAGATCGTCGTACGGAATGGTATTCAGTCCGGGCAGATAGGGGCCGTAGTGGTCTCTGCTTTGCGGATCCGTCGAAGCCGAAACAGCCGCTACTGTCCGTCCCCAGAAATTTCCTTCTGCAAACAGAACCACTGCCTGGTTGACCGGAATTCCCTTGCATTTGTAAGCCCATTTACGGGTTAGTTTCAGCGCGGTCTCCCCGGCCTCTACGCCCGAATTCATCAAAAGGGCTTTATCAAAACCGAAATATTCGCACAACAATTTCTCGCAGTCGCCCAGCCGGTTATTGTAGAAGGCACGGGACGTGAGCGTTAGCGTGTCGGCCTGTTTTTTGAGGGCTCCGATGATTCGCGGGTGGCAGTGGCCCTGACTGACGGCGCTGTAGGCCGAGAGAAAGTCAAAATATTTTTTTTGATCCACATCCCACAGGAAAATCCCTTCACCTCTTTCAATCACAACAGGTAGGGGGTGGTAATTGTGTGCTCCATACCTGTCTTCCCGGTCGATATACTGCTTGGCTTTTTCAGAAAGTAGGGAGCGGTTTAAATCCATGTGAATCGCGTTTTTCAGGTTATATGGAATATTTTACAAAGAAACTTTTTACTTCTTAAACAGCAAAATTGAAAATTACTCAGAAGATCGTTGGTATTCACAACTAATTCTGCTACCTTTGCAACCGCGTTTAGAGAATTGAAACAGAATAGTCATGGCCAGAGTTTGTCAAATTACAGGAAAAAGAACCCGTGTTGGGAACAATGTTTCCCATGCGAATAATAAAACCAAGCGTAAGTTTTATCCAAACTTACAGAAAAAGCGTTTTTTCATCCCTTCTACAGGTGAGTGGGTTACGCTGAAAGTTTCTACTTCAGCTCTTCGTACCATCAACAAAAACGGTATCGAAGCTACCCTGAAAAAAGCTTACGATAAAGGTACTTTGCTGGTTTAGGATAATCCTCTTATCCTAATAGCCGGAAATCAATCCTTCCACATTCTGCGGGAGGATTTTTTTTTATGCATAAAAAAAGCGCTGAAATTCTCAGCGCTTCTTCTTTCTCTTTTTGCGGTTTTCAAATTCCTCTATTTCCCGGAGGAGGGCGTTGAGGTCGGGCTTTACTTCGGCCGAACTTTCGAGAATTTCCCGGTAGGCTTCCTTCGACATATCAACCCGGTTGATCGGTTTGGTAATATAGTTTTCGATTTCTGCGAGCAATGCTTCTTCTTCCCTGCTGCAGAACGATACGGCCTGCCCCTTGCGCATGCCGCGGCCGGTACGTCCTACCCGGTGTACATAGTTTTCAGCTACGTCCGGAAGGTCATAATTGACGACGATGTCAATGTCGGGGATATCGATACCGCGGGCACTGACGTCGGTGGAAATCAGGATTTTAACTTCCCCGGCCTTGAACATATCCAGGGCTTCGAACCTTTCTACCTGTTCCATGTCGCCATGAATCGCGATAGCCCTGATGCCCATGCGTTCCAGTGCTTTCTGTACCCGGCCGGCCCGGACTTTGGTCCTGACAAACACCATGATCTTATCATTCGGATTACTCCGGATAATACGTTCCAGGAAAAAGCGCTTGTCGTCCATCTCCACAAAAGTGACCGAATGGTTGACATTTTTGGAAACCGGGTCCTTGGGTGAAATCTGGATCCGGATCGGATTGGTTACCAGGGAATAGGCGAGCTTCTTGATCTTCTCGTCGATGGTAGCCGAGAAAAAAAGCGTTTGCCGGCTTTTGGGTACCCTTTTGGTAACGTCTTCAATGTCTTTGAGAAAGCCTTCGGCGAGCATACGGTCGGCTTCATCCAGCACGAGAATTCGGACCCTGTTCAGCCGGATATGGCCCTGGCTGGCCAGGTCAAACATGCGTCCGGGCGTAGTGACCAGAATATCAATCCCGTTTTCGAGTTTCGTTATCTGTGGTCCCTGTTCTACTCCGCCAAAGACACAGAAAGTAGTGACACGGGTCCCCCGGCCGATCTTTTGAAAAACTTCTGTGACCTGCAGGGCCAGTTCCCGGGTAGGGACCATTACCAGGCATTTGATCCCTTCACTTCGGGCCTGCGCGTTGTATTCCGACACCTTCTGCAAAACCGGAATGGCATAGGCGGCCGTTTTGCCCGTACCGGTCTGGGCAACGGCCAGCACGTCTTCCCCTCTCAAAATGGAGGGAATGGCTTTGTATTGGATATCAGTCGGTTTGATAAACCCTGTGCGCTCCAGGTTTTCCTTGATGGTTGCCGAAAGGCTGTAGTAGTCTTTGAATTTCATATAAACACCTTCCGATGTATTGGAATGCGAAGATACATTTTTGTTTGGTGGAACCCTAGGGAAGTGCCGTTCTTCGGCTTGAAATATGATTAAGTTATATTATATTGCGGTGGTTTATGAGGCACACACGGAACAGGGGTAGTAGCCAAACAGTAATTCCACCAAACAGAGTCCTTCGATAACATACTTATGCACGGAGAAGATATTTCCATTCAGGAACGATTGAAAGAGGTATTTGAAGCCCTCGGTATCTCTATCTATCAGATTGCCAAGGATTTGGGAGAAAACTCTTCGAAATTTTACAATATTCTGAATGGAAGGGCGAACCCGTCCTACGAAACTATTGCGCGGTTGCTGCAGAGCTATCCTCAGGTGAGTGCGGATTATCTTTTAAGAGGTGTCCTTCCGGTGCTGAGGGACGGGAATGCCCGTGTCAAGCAGGTAGTCATGGATGAACCCTATCGGGAGGTACCCTATCTGCCCATCAAGTTTCATGCGACCTTTGCGGAGACGTATACGGAGGGGTTTCGGTATGATGAAATTCCGTCCTATCACGTGCATCGGGAGGCTATAGGCTATCTGAAAAAGCCCGTGGTGATCGAAGTATCGGGCAACAGTATGAGTCCCCAGCTTGTAGACGGAGCCAGGGTCATTGCAACCGAAGTGAATCAGGCTGACTGGATGTACCAGTCGGGCGGCGTATTTGGGGTAGTCTACCGCGATTTCTTTGTTATCAAGCGAATCCGGGAAAACGAATTACTGACCCGGCAGTATCTTACCCTTCATTCCGACAATCCCCTGGGGGGGAGCATCAGTGTACCGGCACAGGATTTGAGAGGACTGTGGAAGGTGCATGGCATCGTTTATGCACCGGTCGAATAACAATTTAACAGAATGAGTGACTATATATCAGGTTTAAATGAACCGCAGCGCAAGGCCGTTTTGCATGGCGAAGGGCCTATGATGATTATTGCGGGTGCAGGCTCTGGAAAGACGCGGGTTCTGACCTATCGGATTGCACATTTAATCGAGAATGGAGTGGACCCGTTCCGCATATTGTCCCTTACCTTTACCAACAAGGCAGCCGGGGAAATGCGGGAAAGGATCGAAAAAGCGGTAGGGCCAGAGGCCAGGAATATCTGGTCGGGTACTTTCCACTCGGTTTTTGCGAAGATTCTCAGATTTGAGGCCAAATATCTGGGCTATACCAGCGATTTTTCGATTTATGATACGGACGATTCCAAATCGCTGATCCGGACCATCGTCAAGGAGTTCAATCTCGACGATAAGATTTATAAGGCCAACGTCGTTTTTAACCGCATTTCCGGTGCCAAAAACCGACTTATTTCGGCGGATGATTACCTGCGGAATCCGATGATTCAGGCTGATGACGCTGCCAGTAAACTGCCCGAAATCGGCCGTATCTACAAGGCCTACAGCGTCCGCTGTTTCCAGGCCAATGCGATGGACTTCGACGATCTGCTCTTCAATACCAATGTGCTTTTCCGCGATTTCCCGGAAGTACTCCATAAATATCAGCATCGCTTCCACTATGTCATGGTGGATGAGTTTCAGGATACCAACGTGTCGCAGTATCTGATTACCCGAAAGCTGTCGGCCGTTCATCGCAACATATGTGTGGTGGGGGACGATGCCCAGAGTATCTATGCCTTCCGGGGGGCCAATATCGAGAACATCCTCAATTTCGAAAGGGATTTTCCGGACGTGACCGTGGTAAAACTGGAGCAAAACTACCGTTCCACACAGACGATTGTCAAGGCTGCCAATTCGGTCATTGCCCGGAACAAGGGGCAGCTGGAAAAGAATGTCTTTACCCAAAACATGGTCGGAGCACCGATCGATGTCATCAAGGCAGCCTCGGACAATGAGGAAGGACGGCTGGTGGCCGCCTCCATTTTTGAGGAGAAAATGAGGGAAAACCTCAGCAACGAAAGCTTTGCCATCCTTTACCGGACCAACGCACAGTCCCGTGCTTTCGAGGAAGCTTTACGTAAGAAAGGCATCAAATACCGTATCGTAGGTGGACTTTCCTTTTATCAGCGCAAAGAGATCAAGGACCTGCTGGCCTACCTGCGCTTTACGGTCAACCAGCGTGACGAGGAAGCTTTCAAGCGTATCATCAACCTTCCCAAGAGAGGGATAGGAGATTCCACCGTAGCAAAGATTGTCGTCACCGCCGCCGAAAATGGAGTAGGGTTGTGGGAGGTAGTGAGCAATATTGAAAAGTATGTAAGCGGCCGGGCTGTCCTGCCGATCAGCCAGTTTGCTACGCTGATCAAGAGCTTCAAGGTGATGTCGGAAAGCGGGAAAAATGCCTACGAAATCGCCAACCATATCGCCCAGGCTTCAGGTCTCCTGCGGGAGCTGCATGAGGATAAGACGGTGGAAGGTCTCTCACGCTATGAGAACGTTCAGGAGTTGCTGAATGCGATCAAGGAATTTGCCGATCAGGCCGATGAAGATGAGGATATCAGTCTGAGCGCTTTTCTGCAGTCGGTTTCGTTGCTTACCAATGCGGACGAACCTGATGAGGATGGCGACAGCGATAAAGTCACACTTATGACCATTCACTCGGCGAAAGGTCTTGAGTTCCGGAATGTGTATATCGTGGGTATGGAGGAAGACCTTTTCCCCAGCCAGATGATGCTCGAAAGTCGTCAGGATCTGGAAGAAGAACGCCGTCTGTTTTACGTAGCCATAACCCGTGCGGAGGTCAAGCTGACGCTAACCTTTGCGGAAAGCCGCTACCAGTGGGGACGGTTGAAAATGTGCGAACCAAGCCGCTTCCTGATGGAAATTGACCCCCGGTTCCTGAATTTCCTGGGTTCTGCCAATACGACCCAGGTGATAGATCCCACACCGAAAACTTCCCGATCCTATGCGGTGAAAACTCCCGCTCAATCGCTGGCTCCGAAACCGCAGCCCGCACCTATTCATACCCCGTCGTCTGATTTCACGCCGAGCGATACGTCCAATCTGCAGGTCGGGCAGCGCGTTGAACATCAGAAGTTTGGATTCGGGGTGGTTAGCCGGATAGATGTCAACGGTTCGGACCGGAAGGCTGTCGTGTCATTTGATGAAGCAGGAGAAAGAACCCTGCTGCTCAGTTTCGCCAAACTCAGAATAGTCTAGCGGGCTCCGGTGTAGTAGGCACAATTCCCAAAAATGACTTTTGTCAGGATTGGCTTGTTGAGATAGAAATTGTATCTATCATAGTTTAAATTTAACATGGCATTGTGAGTGCTGCCCTTGAAGTAAATGTTAAGTTTACATACGTAAGAAAGCCGGCTGGTACGCTTTTACTTAAAATAGCAGCCGCTTAGTTTCATAAAAAAATAAACGGAAAGTATGTTGGAAGAAAAAGACCTGCAACAGATTGAGGCAAAAGGGATCGATATAAACGATGTTGAGCAACAGATACAGTACTTTAAAGAAGGGTTCCCTTACCTGAAACTTGAAAAAGCAGCGACGATAGGAGACGGCATCATTCGCCTTAGCGAAGAAGAGGCCGAGGAAAAGGTGGCTGAGTACGATAAGATCATTAATGATAGTCATTTAACCCTGTTGAAGTTTGTACCCGCGTCGGGGGCCGCATCCAGGATGTTCAAATCGCTTTTTGGGTTTCTTGATTCCGGAAAGGCCGACAAATCTGTGGAGGAGTTTTTCGCTCAACTTGAGAATTTCGCCTTTTACGAAAGTCTGAAACAAGCCATGGCTTCCGACGGTTTGGATATTACCTCCACCGACCGCCATACGATTGCGGATTATTTCCTGACCGACAAGGGACTGGGCTACGGAAACCTGCCAAAGGGATTACTGGAGTTTCACAAGGCCAACCCGCGTCCCCGAACCCCACTGGAGGAGCATCTGGTGGAAGCCATCCATTATGCCTGTTCAGGCGGAGTAGCGTTTCTGCATTTCACCGTGTCTCCGGAGCATAGGGACAAGTTCGAAAAACTGGTCGTGGAAAGGCTTCCCTACTACGAGAGCACTTATGAAACGAAGTTTTATATCTCTTTTTCCGAGCAGCTTCCTTCGACCGATACCATTGCCGTAAATCCTGACAATACCCCTTTTCGGGAAAGCGATGGCAGTCTGTTGTTCCGGCCTGCGGGACATGGAGCCCTGCTGGCCAACCTTTCCGAACTCGATGCCGATCTGATATTCATCAAAAACGTCGATAACGTTGTACCCGATCGTTTGAAGCCCGTCACGGTGCGCTATAAAAAGGTACTGGCTGCCATACTGCTTGATCTGCAGGCCAAGCTGTTTGCCTATCAGAAGAAGCTTGATCAGGGGGCAACACCCGAACTTCTGGAGGAATTGGATACCTTCTACCGCAACGAACTCTCTACGATTCCTCCTGCGGGTTTTGATGACTGGGACAGCGCGCAAAAGGCGGGTTACTTCCGCAGCAAGCTGAACCGTCCGGTAAGAGCCTGCGGGATGGTAAAAAATGAAGGAGAACCTGGTGGCGGACCATTCTGGGCACGAAATGCTGACGGCAGTATATCTCTTCAGGTGGTCGAATCGGCTCAAGTAGATCTCGAAGATCCGGCTCAAAAGGAAGTATGGATGTCAGCCACGCATTTCAACCCGGTAGATCTGGTCGTGGCCTTCAAGGACGCAGATGGAAATTCCTATCGGCTGGAAGAGTTCCGGGACCCGACAACGGGCTTTATTTCCTCCAAATCGAAAGACGGAAAAGAACTGAAGGCGCAGGAACTGCCCGGGCTCTGGAACGGCTCCATGGCCAACTGGAACACCGTATTCGTGGAGGTGCCGCTACTGACTTTCAATCCGGTTAAGACCGTGAATGACCTGTTGAGAGAGCAACATCAGTAATCCGTCATGGCATATAAAAAGAACGAGGCAGGGTGGGAATTCTGCCTCGTTCTTTGTTGGGGGTCATCGTAACCCAATTAATTTCTGAAAAACCACTTCCGCTTCATCCTGATAGGGATGCAATTCGGTTTCCGCAATTTTATGCAGCCAATACTCGGCCTGGGGTTTTCGTTCAAGGGCGAGGTAAGCCATGGCGAGATACCATTCCGAAACATTTGAAACGGTCTCTTTCATCCGTTCTGCCAGGTTTTTCAGCGTCGGCAGTGCCTGTACGGCTTTTCCCGATTTCAGAAGGCCTATCGCTTTATAAAGTTCGGTAGAATCCCTTTTCAATCGCTGGAGCTCTTTCGCGCCCAATTGAAAGGAAGCCGGATTGGAATCCAACGCCCGTAGGGGTCTGGGATTGAAATGCGCCTTAAACAATTCCTTACCCGAATATGACTGAGCCTGAACCACCGTCAGACTCAGTCCGAAAATCCATAGAAGAAAAGTAAACTGACGCCTCAATTATCTCGTAAAGCTTTTTCCCACGAATTTTAAAACTTCGGGCAAGGCTGTCCGCCAGTAATGCCAGTTATGGGCTCCGTCGCGAACCCGAAATTCGTGCGGCACACCTTTGTCGATCATGACCGAGTGCAGCGCCATATTGCCCTTGATGAGGAAATCATCATCCCCGCAGTCGATGTAATAACGCACGGATTTCAGTTTATCCAGGTCGCCGGTTTCCACGATTTTGAGGGGAGAATTGTCGTACCAGTGCTTGTTAAGCCTGTCTCTTCCACGAAGTCCCTTCTGCAGAAATACACCCATAAAGTTATCCCAGCGGTCATCGGGAACTTTTAATATCTCCTCGTCCGTCCAAATGGCCGCGCTTAGCGGCGCCGCGGCGGCAAACATTTCGGGGTATTTGAGGCTGTAGATGAGTGTACCGTATCCTCCCATCGATAAACCGGCAATAGCCCTGAATTCTTTTTTCTTTCTGACGCGATAGGTGCTCTCGATATGTGGGATAAACTCCTTGATGAAGAAGTCCTCATATTTCGTTTTACCGTCATGTGAATTGATGTAGAAAGACACTCCACCGTCAGGCATGGCGATAATCATTGCCGGAGCATCGCCACTGGCAATCGTCTTGTCAGCGATAGCCTGAACCTGTCCGAACTGAACCCATCCTGTGTCGTCGTCGGTATATCCATGAAGAAGGTACAATACCGGGAAGTTGGCATTTGTGCTTTCATAGCCGGACGGCAGATAGATACTGTATCTGACTTCCTTACCCAGGATTTTCGAGTTGATCGTCAGACTTTCCTTAATCGTTCCGTTTTGAGCCAGACATACAGTACTTAGGAAAGCGAAGCAAAGAAGCAATAAGTTTCTCATAGGCTTAATGGCAGGTTAATGAATGAGTGCTACGTTAAATTTTTCTTTCAGGGGGCGTAGACCCCGTTTTATTAAAAAGCCACGATCCCCGGCCGTATAACTATCGGGACGGGCATCGTGGCCTCAACTTAGCCATTCACCACTTAGGCGACGGTTTCCTCTTCGTGAATAATTACTTTTTCGATCTTGTCTCCCTGGCGTATCGCGTCGATCACGTCGAGCCCATCCACCACCTTACCAAAACAGGTATGGTTACGGTCGAGATGCGCCGTGTTTTTCCGATTATGACAGATGAAAAATTGGGAACCTCCCGTGTTTCGTCCGGCATGTGCCATGGAAAGAACACCGCGGTCGTGGTATTGATTGCCGCCGGTAAGTTCACAGGGGATATGATAACCGGGGCCGCCACGACCAGTACCTTCCGGACAACCACCCTGGATTACAAAATCAGGAATAACCCGATGGAAAGTCAGTCCATCATAGAAGCCCTTCCTGGCCAGATCCGTGAAGTTTTTAACTGTGTTGGGAGCATCCTGCTCGTAAAATTCGATCCACATGGTGCCTTTTGCAGTCACCATTTCCGCTTTTAGTGCCATAAATGAAAATATTTTATCTACCTCCCGCTAAGTTCGGTTTTTTTACCATAAAGCCAATAAACCATTTTGGGGAATTGGATAGGGAAACATTAAGGAGTTAAGAGTAGTTAAGGGAAGTTTTTTGAGGTTAACACAGCGGAATTTTTGATAGGTTTAAGAGGTACTTCATGAGTCTTAACTCCTTAATATCCAGCCACCAACAACTTAATTTCCCTTAACTTCTTAATGGTCAGCTAGCTACAACTAAACTTTCCTTAACTCCTTAATGGTCAGCTAGCTACAACTTAACTTCCCCTAGCTCCTTAATGGTTCCCATCAACGCGGGGAGAGGAGGTAGTCGGAGCGGTACTTGCCGGGAGTCTTCCCCGTGATTTTCTTGAAATTCCGGTTAAAATTCGAAAGGGTATCAAAGCCTGTCTCATAGGCTATTTGTGCGATTGACTGGTTTTCATTCATCAGCAAACGGCAGGCTTCACCGATGCGGATTTCGTTCACCAGCTCGGTCAGGGTCTTTTTGGTTCGTGCCTTGAAATAGCGGCAGAAGGCAGATTCGCTCATGCCCGCATGGGCAGCCACATCTTTCAGTTTGATTTCATCCCGAAAGTGCTGTAAGAGGTAGTTGTGTACTTTCTGCATTCTTTCGGTTTCCGATTTTTTGTAGGTATTTCGGTAGCCCAGACTGGTAATTGGTTGTTTAAAGGGGGTATGGGCCAGTTCGTTGAGGAGAATCAGCAGCTCGACGATCTTCTCAAAGCCGGTGAGTGAGGGAAACCTGAGCAGATTTTCGATTAACCGGGTTTTAAAGGGCTCTGAGATAGTAAATCCATGTACAGACTCCTTCAGAAAATGACTGATGGCGTGCATCTCAGCCCGGTTAAACAAATCCTTGCCCAGGAAATCCTCCTGAAAATAGACCACAATACCTCTTGTCATCAGCTTTGAATCCGCTTCGAAGTAGGCCGGATCGCTCCGCCAGAGGTGAGGAATATCAGGGGAGAGGAAAACGGTATCACCCGGTGTGAAAGGCTGAATGGAGTCGCCGATCAGTCGGGTGCCGGTCCCTTCAATGACGGTGAAAAGCTGGTAGTGGGGGTGAAAATGCCAGTTCGGATCGAAATAGGGTTCCCGGAGATCCATCGCGATGACGGCCTCGGACAAACTTTCAACGTTTTTTAGTAACGGTGCTCTGATAGTCGATCGAAATTGATGTGATAGCCAATTTACCGATAAAGGTTAAAAAAGTAAATAATGTGTTAAAATTTGATGAGTCCCTGGGGTCTGTCTGTCAAATTGACTGGAATATGGCTTAGAAAATCCATTCAACGATCATTTTGACAGTATTCAGTTGGGAGGTATACCTTTTGAAAAGGAGTACATCAGAACCCATAATTAAAAAGAAGATGAAAAGAACAGACCATGCTAGAGTAGCGCCGGAGATTTTGATGGGGATTGATCTGTCCAATTCGTTAAACGGCGGCAGCAGTTTGATTGAAACACAAATAAGAGCCTCGGAAGTAGGGTATGAAGGTATGATCAGGGTTCCGGGCGTTGACATAGATGAAATATCGGTAGAGGTGATTGAAAACCGCGTACTGGTACATCATCCGATTCCGGTATTTAACCAGAGCACCGGCGACGGGAAACTATATACAAGGGTGGTGGCCAATTTCAGAATTCCGTCTGATGCAGACTATGAAGGGGTTACCGCCAGCTATCTGGAGGATCAGAAATGCCTGAAGGTGACAATTCCCTTCAATGAAAAGCAGAAGGGGTACCGGAATAATATTGAAATAGAAAGGTAGGGTTGTCAGTAAGTCAAACGGAGTTTCCCGTGTGATGAGGAAACTCCGTTTCAGTGTTTTTAAGCCAGGCGGTTGATACAGTTCAGATCTTCAAATGCCTGCTTAAGCCGGGCTACCTGACTTTCCTGTCCTTTACGCAGCCACACCCGTGGATCGTAGTATTTTTTGTTGGGAGAGTCGGCGCCCTCAGGGTTGCCAAGTTGTCCCTGGAGATAAGCTTCCTTATCTTTATAGTACTTCAGAACCCCCTCCCAGGTTGCCCATTGAATATCGGTATCGATGTTCATTTTCACAGCACCGTATTCTATTGCTTCACGGATTTCTTCCCTTGAGGATCCCGAACCACCGTGGAATACGAAATTCACGGGCAGAGGACCTGTGTTGTAGTGCTGCTGGATGTAATCCTGTGAGTTTTTCAGGATAATGGGCGACAGTTTTACGTTACCTGGTTTATATACACCGTGCACGTTTCCGAATGCGGCAGCGATGGTGAAATTGGGAGATATCTTGCTTAATGCTTCGTAGGCGTAGGCAACTTCTTCGGGTTGTGTGTAGAGTTTGGAGCTGTCGACATCGGTATTATCTACTCCGTCTTCTTCTCCACCGGTAACACCCAGTTCTATTTCAAGCGTCATGCCTATTTTGCTCATACGCTCGAAATACTTCACACAGGTTTCAATATTTTCTTCCAGAGGTTCTTCCGACAAATCCAGCATATGAGAGCTGAACAAAGGTGTTCCGTGCTGTTCAAAATGACGCTCGCCCGCTTCGAGAAGCCCGTCGATCCATGGCAGAAGCTTTCTTGCGCAGTGGTCAGTGTGCAGAATTACCGGTACTCCATAAGCTTTAGCCATATTGTGTACGTGCAGGGCACCGGAAATGGAACCAGCGATGGCTGCAGACTGGTTGGCATTGGATAGGCCCTTGCCAGCGTAGAAGACGGCACCACCGTTGGAGAATTGGATAATAACAGGGCTGTTAACTGCAGAAGCTGCTTCCAATACACCATTTATAGAGTCACTACCCACAACATTGACTGCCGGTAAGGCATAGTTGTTTTCGTTGGCGTGACGGAAAATTTCAGTTACTGCCGATCCGGTAACAACCCCGGGTTGAAAGCGTTTAGTGCTGTCGCTCATAGAACTGTTGTTTAATGAAATGTGGTAAATAATTTACCCGATATTTGTTTGCTATATAAAATTGGAAGGTGCAAGTTAGTTAATTTGTAAGTTAATCCGGCTGAGGTCCGTAAATTTGACCTCATTTGTCAAAATTGTACTTTTATTTATAGGATGCGTTTAAAAGGGAGAAAGATTATTCTGCTGTATGTGGCTTTGGGGTTTCTGATTATTTGGATACGGGAATATGTCCGTTCGGGACTGGCCAACAGTTACTGGGCCCTGCTGCTGATGCTTGTCTTTCTCTTCTGGTACCAGTTTCTCAACATTGCGGATAAAAACCGGGAAGCATCCGGTGATGCACAGCCAGAGGTGAAGGAGAAAAAAAAGACAGCAAAAAGGAAAAATAAATGACGATATACGGGGTACTGGCTTTGATATTCTTTCTGGCGGCGGGTTATTACGGTGCGGTCAGAGCCCGCTCACTCGCCTATTCTTTCGAGTGGGTGAACTTCAGAACCGAAGAAGAGAGTAAAAAGGTTTTTGTCCTCGAATGGAGGAGGAAAGTCCGGATGATGCGTTTCCTGATGGTAGCGCTGGGGATTTTCTCCCTGGTAATGTTTTGGCTGCAGCGCTGGTCGTATATATCCCTCTATGTCGGTTCAGCCGCCGTTTTCCTGCTTGGGGCTGTCCTCTGGCTACTAAGTCTTACTTTCTGGCTGAAGTTAGGGCAGTTTTATCCGCGTACCGTTGATCTTACGAGCTTTCCAGTTCGGTTTGGAGAATGGCTCATCACGCCCATTCACTGGATCGTGGAGCCCTTTCTTTCGCGGCAGCCCATTGAATGGAAGACCAATGCGGGCAGTAAGGAAGAGAATGAATCGGAGGAAGAGGAATCGGAAGACGAAGTTGATGAGCAGATGATTCGCAATGCGCTGGAATTCAAGGATGTCAGACTGAGGGACTGTATGATTCCGCGTACCGAAATTACGGGTATCGATGTGGATGATCCGATCGAGAAGTTACAGGAGGATTTCGTGAAGAGCGGACATTCCAAAATTGTCGTCTACAGGGAATCGGTCGACAACGTGATTGGGTACTGTCATATGCTTTCCATGTTCAAGAAACCGAAGGAAATTGCCGCGATTACTTCACCTATCCTCATGGTTCCGGAAGCCATGCCGGCCGGAGATCTCCTGATGCGTTTTCTGGAGGAAAGGAAAAACCTGGCGGTGGTCGTCGACGAATTCGGAGGAACAGCAGGACTCGTCAGCATAGAGGATATTATCGAGCAGATATTTGGTGAAATACAGGACGAGTACGACTCTACCGAAGACTGGGTGGAAAGGGAGGTTGGAGAGAACCAGGTACTCCTGAGCGCCAGGCATGAAATTGATTACCTCAACGAAAAATACAACTGGAAACTGCCCGAAGGGGATTATGACACGCTGGGCGGCCTGATAATC
>Ga0182792_1000901_pt1 | contig 26048 bp, 21 predicted proteins | sample Passage237B_FD_130497 | JGI IMG/M metagenome (GOLD analysis project Ga0182792, IMG submission 130497) | Cellulose adapted compost microbial communities from Newby Island Compost Facility, Milpitas, CA, USA - Passage2 37B (version 2) (version 2) ...
GAGGCGTAGGCGCGGAACTGCGCCGTCTCGCGCCGGCGCACCCCGTCCACGTACTCGTGGGTGCCGGCGGGGGGGCGCTCCCCGCGCCAGCCCGCGGGCCTTATGCCCAAAAGGGTGTGGGCGCTGCCCCCCGCGCCGCCGGCGTCCGACCCGGCCACGGCCGCGGCCGCGCAGCAGGCCGCCGAAGGTTTCGCGCCGCGCAGCCCGGAGCGGTTCGTGGCGAGCATCTGGCACCACGCCCAGGCCGCGGCCCGCGAGCTGGGGGTGGACGCCCGCGCCCTGGTGGCGCAGGCCGCGCTGGAAACCGGCTGGGGCCGCAAGCAGATCCCGCGCGGCGACGGCGGCAGCGGGCACAACCTGTTCGGCATCAAGGCCCCCGGCTGGCGCGGCGAGCGCGCCACCGCCGGCACCCACGAGTACGTGGACGGGGTGCGCCGGCGCGAGACGGCGCAGTTCCGCGCCTACGCCTCCCCGGCCGAGAGCTTCGCCGACTACGTGCGGCTGCTGAAGCAGAACCCGCGCTACCGCCAGGCGCTGCAGTCCGGCGGCGACGTCGGCCGTTTCGCCCAGGCCCTCCAGAAGGCGGGCTATGCGACCGATCCTTCCTATGCGGCCAAGATCGCCGCCATCGCCAACGGTCCGACCATCGGCCGGGCGGTCCAGGCGATCGCGGGCATCGCCGCGCGCATGGGGGCCGAGGCGGCCTCCGGCGCCGGCCAGGCCCTGGCCAGTGCCGCCGGCGCCGCGGGCGCCGCCAACCGGAGGTAACCGATGTCCGTCCTGTCCACCGGCACCGGCGCCCTGATCGCGTTCCAGCGCGCCCTGGCCACGGTCAGCCACAACGTCGCCAACGTCAACACCGAGGGCTACAGCCGGCAGCGGGTGGAGTTCGCTACGCGCAACCCCACCCACTACGGCTATGGCTACGTCGGCAACGGCACCACCATCGCCGACATCCAGCGCATGGGCGACCAGCTGGCCACCTCGCGCCTGCTCGACAGCGGCGGCGAACTGGCGCGGCTGCAGCAGCTGGCCGGCCTGTCCGGGCGGGTGGACAAGCTGTTTTCCGACCCGGCCACCAACCTGGCCGGGGTCTGGTCGAACTTGTTCGACGCCGTCTCGGCGCTGTCGTCCAACGCCGCCGGCAGCGCCGAACGCGAGGACCTGCTGGCCCAGGGCAATGCCCTGGTCACCCGTTTCGGCCAGCTGGAAGGCCAGTTGCGGGCGCTGGACGCCGAGGTCAACAACGGCCTGGTCGCCGGCGCGCAGGAGATCAACCGCCTGTCGGCGGAGATCGCCCGCATCAACGGCCGCATCGGCTCGGACGCCAGCAGCGCCGCACCCGACCTGCTGGACCGCCGCGACCAGCTGATCAGCCAGCTGGTCGGCTACACCGGCGGCACCGCCGTGACCCAGGACGGCGGCATGATCAACGTGTTCACCGCCGGCGGCCAGGCGCTGGTGGTGGGCAACCAGGCCTCGACCGTGGCCGCGGTCGCCGATCCGTACCGGCCCGAGCGCCTGCAGCTGGCGCTGACCAGCCAGGGCACCACCATCCGCCTGGACCAGCGCGCCCTGGGCGGCAGCATGGGCGGCCTGGCCGAGTTCCGCGCCAGCGTGCTGGACCCGGCGGCGGCCGAACTGGGCCGGCTGGCCGTGGCCGTGGCCGCGACCTTCAACGCCGGGCACCGCGCCGGCATGGACCTGTACGGCGCCATGGGCGGCGACTTCTTCAGCCTGGCCCCGCCGCGGGTGTCCCCGCACACCGACAACGCCTCCGGCGCCAGCCTGTCCGCGCAGGTGGACGACGTGGCGGCGCTGACCGGGCAGGACCTGGTGCTGCGCTTCGACGGCACGGCCTGGAGCGCGCACCGCGCCGACACCGGCGCGTCCGTGCCGCTGGCCGGCACCGGCACCGCCGCCGACCCGCTGCGGGTGGAGGGCATGGCCCTGGTGGTCTCCACCGCGCCACCGCCCGCCGCCGGCGAACGCTTCCTGCTGCAGCCCACCGCCGGTGCCGGCGCCGGCCTGGGGCTGGCCCTCAGCGATCCCTCGCGCATCGCCGCCGCCCTGCCGGTGTCGGCCAGCGCCGACCTGGACAACGTGGGCAGCGGCAAGCTCTCCGGCCTGCGCGTGGACGATCCGGCGGACCCCGCCCTGCTCGCCAACGCGGTCATCGAGTTCCTCGACGCCGGCCAGTACACCGTCGACGGCGCCGGCCCCTACCCCTTCACCCCCGGCCAGACGATCAGCGCCAACGGCTGGAGCGTGGTGCTGGACGGCGTGCCCGCCGCAGGCGACCGCTTCGAGATCGGCGCCACCCCGGCGCGCTCGGGCAACAACGGCAACGCCGCGCTGCTGGCCAACCTGGACGACGCGCGCGCGCTCAACGGCGGCACCATCAGCCTCAACGGCGCGCTCGGCGGCCTGACCACCGCCGTCGGCTCGGCCGCGCGCCAGGCGCAGTACTCGGCCGACGCGCAGCAGGTCATCCACGACGACGCCGTGGCCGCGCGCGAGGCCGTGGCCGGCGTCAACCTGGACGAAGAGGCGGCCAACATGCTGCGGCTGCAGCAGGCCTACCAGGCGGCGGCGCAGATCATCTCCACCGCCGACACCATGTTCCAGTCCATCCTCAGCGCGGTGCGCCGATGAACGAACGCATTTCCACCAGCATGATGTTCGGCCAGTCGCTGGCCAGCATGATGGGCCGGCAGAAGCAGCTCAACGCGCTGCAGCAGCAGCTGGCCACCGGGCAGAAGCTGGTCACCGCCAAGGACGACCCCGTCGCCGCCGGCACCGCGGTCGGGCTGGACCGCACCCTGGCCGAGTTCGAGCGTTTCGCCAAGAACGCCAACACCGTGGCCAACCGCCTGGGGCTGCAGGAGAACCTGCTGGCGCAGGCCGGCGACACCATGGCGCGGGTCACCGAGCTGGCGGTGCAGGCCAACAACGCCGCCCTCTCCGAGGACGACCGCCGGGCCATCGCCGCCGAGCTGCGCTCCATCCACGACGGCCTGCTGAGCCTGGCCAACAGCACCGACGGTGCCGGCCGCTACCTGTTCGCCGGCGCGGCCGACGACGCCGCGCCGTTCGCGCGCAACTCGGCAGGCACGGTGGTGTACAACGGCGACCAGACCCAGCGCCGCATCGAGGTCGCGCCGGAGACGTTCGTGGCCGACGCCACGCCCGGCAGCGAGATCTTCATGCGCGTGCGCACCGGCGACGGCACCGTGGACGCGCACGCCGATCCCGCCAACGCCGGCACCGGCCTGCTGATCGACTACGGCCGCGGCAGCGGCGGCGGCTGGAACGGCGAGGCCTACCGCATCGTCTTCACCGCCCCGGATGCCTACGACGTGCTCGACGCCGGCGGCAACCCCGTGGCCAGCGGCACCTGGGCCAGCGGCCAGGAGATCGTCCACGGCGGGCTGCGCGTGCGCATCGAGGGCGAGCCGGTGGCCGGCGACGCCTTCGACATCGGCCCGGCCAGCACGCGCGACGTGTTCGCCACCCTCGAGCGCCTTGTCGGCGCGCTGGAAACCCAGGCGTCGACGCCCGCGGAGAAGGCCGCGCGCCAGAACGAACTGCAGAGCGCGATGCGCGACGTCAAGCGCGCCTCCGAGCGCATGATCGACGCGCGCGCGGCCGGCGGCGCGCAGCTGGCCGCCATCGACGACGCGGCCGCGGTGCGCGAGGCCAACGCCGTCACCATCGAAGGCACGCTTTCGCAGCTGCGCGACCTCGACTACGCCGAAGCCATCACCCGCTACCAGCTCGAGAGCACCGCGCTGCAGACCGCGCAGACGGTGTTCACGCGGATGCAGGGCATGTCCCTGTTCGACCTGCTGCGCTGACCGCAGGCCTTGGGCGACGAGGCGGCGCGGGCCGGGGCCCCGCCGCCTTTTTTTGTGCGCGGATGCCGGGCTGCGCATCGCGGCGCGGCGCACGCGCCCACTCCGCGCACGCGCGGATGCGGAAGGCACCTCACGCGCGTGCCTCGCGGTCCGGCGCTGCGCATGCCGCTCGCCTGCGTTCCCCGCGGCGGAACTTCCGGCCCGGCGTCGCGTCGTCGCGCCGCCCCGGCTGCACCGCGCCCGGGGAGCCTGCCGCCCGCGCCCGTTTGCAGGGCTCAATTCCGCCGGAACGGTGCCGTTATTCCTCCCGGCGGCGAACAGCCGCCGCGCCGGAGGCGGTCGAGGCAGGCGCGGGTCCCGCGGGAAAACGCAGGAACCGGCTAAAGCTTGCCGACACAGCGCCGTTATCCACACCAGCAGCGGCACCGGTCAGCTTGATGACCCCCCTGCGGAGGCTCCGGCCAAGGGCACCATCCTTCCGCCGGGAAAAATCGCTTAGAGGAGAATCAAAATGGCACAAGTCATCAATACCAACGTGATGTCGCTGAACGCGCAGCGCAACCTGAACACCAACAGCGCGAGCCTGGCGACCACCATCCAGCGCCTGTCGTCGGGCCTGCGCATCAACAGCGCGAAGGACGACGCCGCCGGCCTGGCGATCTCGGAGCGCTTCACCACCCAGATCCGTGGCCTGGACGTCGCCGTGCGCAACGCCAACGACGGCATCTCGCTGGCCCAGACCGCCGAAGGCGCGATGGTCGAGATCGGCAACAACCTGCAGCGCATCCGCGAGCTGTCGGTGCAGTCGGCCAACGCCACCAACTCCGAATCCGACCGCAAGGCGCTGAACGCCGAAGTCAAGCAGCTGCTGTCGGAGATCGACCGCGTCGCCAACCAGACCAGCTTCAACGGCACCAAGCTGCTGGACGGCAGCTTCAGCGGCGCGCTGTTCCAGGTCGGCGCCGACGCCGGCCAGACCATCGGCATCAACACCATCGTCGACGCCAACACCGACACCCTGGGCCGCGCCGGCTTCGCCGAGACCCAGGAAGCCACCGCCGCCCTGGCCTCGGGCACCGCCACGGCCGCCGGCAGCTACTCCGGCATGTCCATCAACGGCGTGACCATCGCCACGGTCGACGTGGCCGTGGGCGACACCGGCGACGACGTGGCCGCCAAGATGGTCGCGGCCATCAACGACAAGCTGGACCAGACCGGCGTGTACGCCTCGGTGAACGACGACGGCGAGCTGGTGCTCGAGTCGCTGAAGGCCGGCAAGGACTTCAGCTTCACCGCCGGCTCCGCCACCGGCGCCACCGGCATCACCTTCGCCACCACCGGCATCAACGCCAGTGCCGCGGCGACCGACGCCGGCGCCACCACCAGCCACCTGGCCGACCTGGACATCTCCACCTTCCAGGGCGCGCAGCGGGCCATGGAGATCGTGGACAAGGCGCTGACCGCGGTGAGCTCCTCGCGCGCCGACATGGGTGCGATCCAGAACCGCTTCACCTCGACCATCGCCAACCTGCAGGCCACCTCCGAGAACCTGTCCGCCTCGCGCAGCCGCATCCGCGACGCCGACTACGCCAAGGAGACCGCCGAGCTGACCCGCACGCAGATCCTGCAGCAGGCCGGCACGGCGATGCTGGCCCAGGCCAACGCCTCGACCCAGAACGTGCTCAGCCTGCTGGGCTGATCCGCTCGCCGCTCTCCAGCGGGACGCCGCGCAAGCGGCATGGGCAACCCCTTCCGGCAACGGTGGGGGTTGTCTTTTTTTTTCCGGGGTTCGCCCCCGATGCAGGGCCGCGCGGAACGGGTCTTGCATGCCCCGTGCGCGCCCCGGCTCAAGTCCGCCGGGCCGCGGCCGCTACCGGTTCCAGGCGCCCCCCGGCGCCCGGACGGCGCGGCGCCACCGCACCACGAGGGAGCACCCGATGGCGACAATCAGCTTCAGCGGCCTGGGATCGGGCCTGGACATCAACGGCCTGGTCAGCCAGCTGGTGGCGGCCGAACGCGCGCCGGCGGAGAACCGCATCAACGCCTCGGCCGGCCGGATCAACTCGCAGCTTTCGGCGCTGGGCACGATCAAGAGCGCCCTGGGCAGCCTGCAGTCGGCGCTGGACAAGCTGCGCACCGGCGCCGACACCCCCGCCTTCAAGACCACCGTGCCCGAGGGCGCGGGCTTCACCGCCAGCGCCGGCAGCACGGCCGCGGCCGGGCGCTACGAGGTCGAGGTGCTGGCCCTGGCGCAGACCCACAAGCTGGCCTCGGGCGCGTTCGCCGCCGACCAGGCCGTGGGCACCGGCACCCTGCACATCACCGCCGGCGAGACCGCGTTCGACGTGGAGATCGGCGAGGACGCCACCCTGGCCGACATCGCCGCGGCCATCAACCGCGCGGCCGGCGGCAAGGGCGTCACCGCCAGCGTGGTCAACGCCGACGACGGCCAGCACCTGGTGCTCAACGCCACCGAATCCGGCAGCGCCGGCGCCCTGACCGTCACCGCCAGCGGCGGCGACGGCGGGCTGGCGGCGCTGGCGTACGACCCCGGCGGCGCGCAGGCGCTGGACGAGGTGGTCGCCGCCACCGACGCCCGGGTGAAGGTGGACGGCTTCGAGCGCACGGCCAACAGCAACACGGTGTCCGACCTCGTGCCCGGCCTGACCCTGGGCCTGACCGAGGCCAAGCCCGGCGAGCGCTTCACCCTGCAGGTCGCCGGCGACCAGAGCGGACTCAAGAGCAACCTGCAGGCGCTGGTGTCGGCGTTCAACGCCGCCAACGGCGTGCTGCGCTCGACCAGCGCCTACAACGCCGAGACCGGCAGGGCCTCGGCCCTGACCGGCGACGCGATGGTCCGCGGCCTGCAGCAGCAGCTGCGCGGGATGGTCGGCGGTTACGCCAGCGAACTGAAGGCCCTGGGCGTGAGCATCGCCACTGACGGCACCCTGAGCGTGGAGGCGTCCAAGCTCGACGCCGCCCTGGCCGCGGACCCGGACGGCGTGCGCCGCCTGTTCGGCAAGGACGGCGCGCTGTCCTCGCGGCTGGAAACCACGCTCAAGGCCACCCTGGACGCCACCACCGGCACCCTGACCCAGCGCACCGGCAGCCTGAACAGGCAGATCGAGGGCCTGTCGGACCAGATGGACGCCCTGGACCGGCGGATGGAGGCGGTCCAGGCGCGCTACCTGGCCCAGTTCACCGCCATGGACACCCTGGTGGCGCAGATGCAGGGCACCAGTTCCTACCTGTCGCAGCAGCTGGCTTCGCTGTCCAAGGGCAATAAAGGATGACGCCGACGGGCCGATAACACGGCGGTAGCCATTGCCGTGCGCGCCGCCGCGCCGTCCAGAACCAGGAGATCGCCATGCTTGGATCCCGCCGATACGCCGAGCAGTACCGCAAACTCGAGGTGTCCGGCAGCGTCATGGACGCCGACCCGCACCGCCTCGTCGCCCTGCTGCTGTCCGGCGCCTGCGAGCGCATCCGCCTGGCCCAGGCCTGCCTGGCGCGCGGCGACCTGGCGCGCAAGGGCAAGGCCATCGGCGAAGCCTGCGCGATCATCGGCCACCTCAACGGCTCGCTGGACCACGAGGCCGGCGGCGAGCTGGCCGCCAACCTCTCATCGCTGTACGACTACCTGGTCCAGCGCCTGACCGAGGCCAACCTGCACAACGACAACGCCGCCCTGGACGAGGCCCTGGGCCTGCTGGGGGAGATCGATTCGGCGTGGAACGCGATCCCGGCCGAGCAGCGCCAGCACCCGCAGGCCGCGGTGGAGGGCGCACGGTGAGCGAAGCCACCCTCGCCGCCCTGCACGACGACCTGGCCAGCCTGCGCTGCGCGCTGGACAGCGAGGACTACGGCCGTGCCGGCGACGTGCTGGCGCGCCACGACCTGCGCCTGCGCGAGTACATCGCCGCGGTCGGCAGCCAGGCCCCGCTGCAGGCGCTGCGCGAGCTGCTGCAGCTGCAGCACCGCCTGCAGGACGACATGCTGGCCGCGCGCGATGCCGCGGCCGCCGGCCTGCGCGGCCTGCGCCAGTCCGGCCAGGCCAGCCGTTCCTACCGCGAGGCCGCGTCGTGAACGCGCAATGGCCGGCGGCGGCGCAGGCGGCCGAGGCCGAGCTGTTCGACGACACCCTGGCCTGCGACGCACTGCTGCCCGCCGACTTCCGGCCCGGTGCCGGGCCCGGCCGCCTGGCCCAGGCCGAGGCGCTGCTGCTCGGGCTGGCGCAGGTCGAGGACCTGCGCGGCGAGGAATCGGAAGACAAGCGCGGCGAACTGCCGATGCTGGCCCAGCGCATGGACGCCAAGCTCGACCTGATGCTGGTGCTGCTGGGCCGGCTGGTGCGCCAGTCGGGGCAGGCGCTGCCGCCGCGGCCGCTGCGGTGGTCCGCGCGCGGGCTGCGCCTGCAGGCCGGCGGGCTGGCCCTGCCCGCCGACGGCGAGGCGGGCCTGCTGCGCGTGCAGCCCTCGGACTGGCTGCCCGACGAGCTGGAACTCCCGGCCACGGTGCTGGCCCGGGCGGACGATGCCGGCGGCAGCTGGGCGTGGCTGCGCTTCCCGGCACTGCCGGCGGGGCTGGAAGAGGCACTGGAGCGCCACCTGTTCCGCATGCACCGGCGCCAGGTCGCCGACGCCCGCCGCCGGTAGGAACCGGTCTGGCCGGGCGAGCGCCATGGCGGATACGTCTGCGTGGAACCGAGTGCCAGGTGCGTCCACCGCCAAGGTCGCCGGCAAGACCGGCTCCTACACGCCGCCGCCGCGATCGGCTAAGGTGACCTCCGGCATCCGGGGAACGACTGCCCATCCGTGCGAGTCCTGATCGTTGACGACCACACTTTGGTCCGTGCCGGCCTGAGCCGCCTGCTGCAGACCTTCGACGGGGTGGACGTGGTCGCCGAGGCCAGCCACGCCGACCAGGCCATCGATCTGGCCGCCATCCACCGCCCCGACCTGGTGCTGCTCGACCTGTCGCTGCCCGGCCGCACCGGTCTCGAGGCGCTGTCCGGCATCCTCGAGCGCGCGCCCGGCACGCGCGTGGTCATGATGTCCATGCACGACGACCCGCTGCACGTGCGCGACGCGCTCGACCGCGGCGCGGCCGGCTTCGTGGTCAAGGACGCCGCGCCGCTGGAACTGGAGCTGGCGCTGCGCGCGGCCGCCAGCGGCGAGGTGTTCCTCAGCCCGCGCATCTCCTCGAAGATGATCGCCCCGCTGCTGGGCCGGGCCAAGCCGGCCGGCGTGGCCGCGCTGCCGCCGCGCCAGCGCGAGATCCTGGCGCAGATCGGGCGTGGGCTGAGCAGCAAGGAGATCGCCGCCGAGCTTGGCATCAGCGTCAAGACGGTGGAGACCCACCGCGCGCGCATGATGGAGGCACTGGGCTGCCGCCGCGCCAACGAACTGGTGCTGCTGGCGGTCAAGCACCGCCACGAGCTGGGCTGAGCCCGCCGGCTTTCCGCCGCGCCGGCGCCGGAAAGCCGCGGCGATGTAGGGGAATCCCCGACATCGCGTCGGGAATTCGACGACCGGCCTCAGGCACGCCCCGATTCAGTTCCCGTCGCCGCCGTCGCACGATGGCTCCATGGCGCCGCACTTCCGGCGCGACGGGGAAAAACGCGATGAAAGCCACCGCCTCGCTGCAGCTGGGCCAGCAGCTGCACCTGACGCCGCAGCTGCTGCAGTCCATCCGGCTCCTGCAGCTGGACGCGCTGCAGCTGCAGCAGGAGATCGCGCAGGCGCTGCAGCTCAACCCGTTGCTGGAACTGGACGAGGAGGCCCCGCCCCTGGCCGCGGACGGCGAGCCCGTGGACCCGGCCGGTGCCGCCGCGCTGGAGACGGCCGCCTTCGACGAACTGCCCGAGCCTTCGATGTGGGACGTGCCGGGCGCGGGCTGGAACGAAGGCGAGGACGACCGCCTCCAGCGCATCGCCGAGCCGGCCTCCAGCGACCCCTGCGTGCGCGTGCTGCAACGCCTGGCCCTGGAACTGGCGCAGCCGGAACTGGAGATCGCCGGGTTCTGGCTGGAGCACTGCGACGACGCCGGCTACCTGGACGCCGCGCACGACGCCCTGCTGCTGCGCGCCTGCGCCCGCTTCGACGTCGCCGCCGAGCGGATCGAGGCGGTGCGCCAGCGCCTGCTGCACGGCGAGCCGGCCGGCCTGGCCGCGCGCGACCTGCGCGAATGCCTGCAGGCGCAGCTGGCCGCCCTGCCCGGCCCGGTGCCGGGCCGGCCGCTGGCCGCGCGCATCCTGGAACACTGCCTGGCCGAGCTGGCCGCCCACGACCACGATGCCATCGCCCGCCGCCTGCGCGCCGAGCCCGGCGACGTGGACGAGGCCGTGCGCCTGCTGCTGTCGCTGCAGCCGCGTCCGGCGCACGCCGAGGCCGAGCCGGCCGAGGCCGGCTACGTGGTGCCGGACGTGGTGGTGTGGAACGCCGACGGCCAGTGGCGCGTGGCGCTCAACCCGGCCACCGCGCCGCGGCTGGGCGTCAACGCCGCCTACGAGCGCGCCCTGGCCCAGGCCGACGGCGAAGGCGCCGCCCGCCTGCGCGAGCTGCTGCAGGAGGCCCGCTGGCTCACCCGCGGCCTGTCGATGCGCTACGACACCCTGCTGCGCACCACGCGCGTGCTGGTCGAGCGCCAGGCCGCGTTCCTGCGCCACGGCGAGGAGGCCATGGCGCCGCTGACGCTGAAGGAAGTGGCCGACGCCATCGGCATGCACGAGTCCACCGTCTCGCGCATCACCAGCGGCAAGTACGTGCAGACCCCGCGCGGCACCTTCGAGCTGAAGCACTTCTTCGCCGTGCGCCTGGAAGGCGCCAGCGTCTCCGGCGCGGCGGTCAGGGCGATGGTGCGGCGCCTGATCGAATCCGAGCCGGCCGGCCGGCCGCTGGCCGACGACGCCATCGCCGCGCTGCTGGCCCGCCAGGGCGTGCACATCGCGCGCCGCACCGTGGCCAAGTACCGCGAGCAGCTCAACATCGCCCCGGCGCGGGAACGGCGCCGGGGCGCCACCCCCCTGCTGGCCCGCGCGGGCTGAGGACCAAGGACGATGAACAGGATCCGCGTGCTGATCGTGGACGACCACGAAGGCTTCATCAACGCCGCCCTGCGCCACTTCCGCAAGCTGGAGTGGCTGGAGGTGGCCGGCACCGCCGGCAACGGCCTGGAGGCGATCGAGCGCTCCGAGGCCCTGCGGCCGGACGTGGTGCTGATGGACCTGGCCATGCCGGAGATGGGCGGCCTGCAGGCCACGCGCCTGATCAAGGCCCAGGACGACCCGCCCTACATCGTCATCGCCAGCCACTTCGACGACGCCGAGCACCGCGAGCACGCGATGCGCGCCGGCGCCGACAACTTCGTCAGCAAGCTCTCCTACCTCCAGGAAGTGATGCCGATCCTGGAGCGCCTGTCCGGAGGTGACCCGACATGAGCGAATCCCGCATCCTCGTGATCGACAGCCGGCCCGAGCGCGCCGAGCGCCTGTGCGGCCTGCTGGAGTTCATGGACCTCAACCCGCGCTGGGCCGCCTCGCCGGCCGAGGTGTCCACCACCCGCCACCGCCCCACCGACTGGATGGCGCTGGTGGTGGGCGAGATCGACGACCCCGACGCCGCGCGCACCCTGTTCGGCTGGCTGGCCGCGGCCCCGCTGCCGCCGCCGGTGCTGCTGCTGGAGGGCGACACCGCCGCGTTCGCCGCCAGCCACGGCCTGCACGAGGCCGGGGTGTGGCCGCTGGAGTCGCCCATCCGCCACGCGCAGCTGGAAGCCTGCCTGCGCCGCGCCAGCCTCAAGCGCCTGGACGCCGAGCAGCTGGGCGGGGTCGGCCCGGCCGCCGACAGCGGCCCCACCGGCAACAGCGGCGCGGTGCAGCGCCTGCGCCGGATGATCGCCCAGGTCGCCCCGTTCGACACCACCGTGCTGGTGCTGGGCGAATCGGGCACCGGCAAGGAAGTGGCCGCGCGCGCCATCCACCAGCAGTCCGCCCGGCGCGACGGGCCGTTCGTGGCCATCAACTGCGGCGCGATCCCGCCCGAGCTGCTGGAGAGCGAGCTGTTCGGCCACGAAAAGGGCGCCTTCACCGGCGCGCTGAGCGCGCGCAAGGGCCGCTTCGAGATGGCCGAGGGCGGCACCCTGCTGCTGGACGAGATCGGCGACATGAGCCTGCCGATGCAGGTCAAGCTGCTGCGCGTGCTGCAGGAGCGCAGCTTCGAGCGCGTGGGCGGCAACCAGACCATCCGCTGCAACGTGCGCGTGATCGCCGCGACCCACCGCAACCTGGAGGAGCGCATCGCCGAAGGCCAGTTCCGCGAGGACCTGTTCTACCGGCTCAACGTGTTCCCGATCGAGATGCCGCCGCTGCGCGAGCGCCGCGAGGACCTCCCCGCGCTGGTGGACACCATCGCCGCGCAGCTGGCCCGCACCGGCCGCGGCGAGGTGCGCTTCGCCGAGAGCGCGCTGGCGGCGCTGGCCGGCTACCACTGGCCGGGCAACGTGCGCGAGCTGACCAACCTGGTCGAGCGCCTGGCCGTGCTGCACCCGGGCGGCCTGGTGCGGCTGGAGGACCTGCCCGCGCGCTACCGCGAGCACCTGCCGGCGGTGGAGGCCACCGCGGCACCGGCACCGGCCGTGGCGCCGCCCGCCCCCGCGCCGGCGGCGCGCGTGGCCGAGGAGGCGCCCGTTGCGCCCGTTGCGCCCGCCGCCGAGGCCGAGCCCGTGCGCCTGCCGGAGGACGGGCTGGACCTGCGCGAGCACATGGCGCAGATCGAGCTGAAGCTGATCCGCGAGGCGCTGGAGCGCACCCAGGGCGTGGTCGCCCATGCCGCCCAGCTGCTGGGCCTGCGCCGCACCACCCTGGTGGAGAAGCTGCGCAAGTACGGCATCGACCGCGAGCAGGCCGAACTGGCCGGCTGAGGGACCTGCCGTGACCGCCGCCACCGCCGTGGAGATGCGCGCCTCGGCCTCGCTGGCCGAGTGGCGGGACGACCGCGGCAACCGCGTGCTCGCGCCCGCCGGCCTGCTCGGCGCGCTGGCGCCCATGTTCAAGGGACGCGACTGCACGCTGGAGGTGGATGCCGGCGCGCGCCTGGCCAACGTGGCCGTGGAGTTCCGCGGTTCCAACGCGCACTGCCGCATCGGCGCGGCCGGCCCGGCCGGCCCGGCCGGCAGTTTCTCGGCGCTGATCCGCCTGGGCGAGGACAGCCGGGTCGAGGTCGGCGCCGGCGTGACCACCACCACCCGCGCCTTCCTGTCCGCCAGCGAGGGCACCCGCCTGGTGCTGGGCGAGGACTGCATGCTGGCCTCGGAAGTGCAGCTGCGCACCGACGACGCCCACCCCATCTTCGACGTCCACACCGGCCTGCGGATCAACCCCGCCGAGGACATCGTCATCGGCGCGCACGTCTGGCTGGCGTACGGCGTGCGCTGCCTCGGCGGGGCGCGCATCGGCGACGGCAGCGTCATCGGCATGGGCAGCATCGTCACCGGCCGCATCCCCAACAACTGCATCGCCGTGGGCAGTCCGGCACGGGTGGTGCGGCGCGACGTGGCCTGGGAACGCCCCCCCCTGGCGATCGACCCGCCCGCCTACAAGCCGGACGCCGCCAGCGTGCGGCGCTCGGCCTACTGGCATCCCACGCGGGACTGACCCCGGCACGGCGCTTGCATCGCCTGCAGCGGATAACCGCGCCGGAGCCCGCATGGCCCTCGTCCTGACCTACGGCACCTTCGACCTGCTGCACGTGGGGCACGTCAACCTGCTGCGTCGCGCGCGCGCGCTGGGCGACCGCCTGGTCGTCGGTCTGTCCAGCGATGCCTTCAACGCGCTCAAGCGCAAGCAGTCCACCCAGTCCTACGCCGACCGGGAAGCGGTGCTGCGCGCCATCCGCTACGTGGACGACGTGTTTCCCGAGGAAAGCTGGGAACAGAAGGCCGACGACATCCGCCGGCTGGGGGCCGGCCTGCTGGTGATGGGCTCGGACTGGACCGGCCATTTCGACCACCTGGCCTGCCACTGCCCGGTCCGCTACCTGCCGCGGACCGAGAACATCTCCTCCTCGGCGCTGAAGGCCGAGATCCGCCGGACCGGGACCGTGCGCGACCCCGCCGCCGAGCCGGCGGCCATGCGCATGGCGGCGGCGGTGCTGGCGCTGGGGAGCCGCGGTTGAGCGCGCCGCGCCTTGCGCTGGCGCTGCACGCGGCCGGCGGGGGTCCGGTGCTGCACCTGCGGCTCGTCGCGGCACCGGCCGAGGCGTGCTGGCTGCGGCTGTGCGCGCGCGGCCCTGACGCGCGTGCGCTGTGCGTGCCGCTGCGGGCGGACGCCGGAGGAGACGCATGCGCCGAGGTGCCGGTCGCGTCGCTGCTCGGGCCGGGGCCGCTGCGCTGGGACGTGCGCCTGGCGGCGTCGCCCGGGGATGCCGGCGTGCACCTCTGCCCGGCGCCGGAGGCGGGCGCCGCACGCCACTTCTTCCGCGCCCAGGCCGCCGGGCACGGGCTGTCCGCCTACCTGAGCGACAGCGCCGGCTCGCTGGTGCTGCTCGCCGCGCCGGCCGCGCGCCATGCCGCCGTGGCCGATGCCGAGGACGCGAAGGCGCGTTTCCAGACCGAACTGCGCGACGCCCCGCTGGAACCGGACCTGGTGCTGTTCGAGAGCTTCCTGGGCAAGGCCTACGCGGGCAACCCCCGCTACGTCTACGAGGCACTGCGCGAGCTGCGACCCGATCTGCGCTGCGTATGGGCCTATGACGGCACGCAGCCCATTCCGGGCGATCCTCCACGTGTAAGGCGGGGGTCGCCCGAGTACTACCGCGTGCTCGCACGTGCCGGATACCGGGTGAACAATGTGGTGTTCGCCGGCCACGGGCGTAAGCCGGAGACCGTGTACCTGCAGACCTGGCACGGAACACCGCTCAAGCGTCTGGGCTGGGACATCGAGGTCGCCGGTCCCGAAGCCGACGCGCGCGACAACTTCCACCGCGAATCCCGCGCCTGGACCGTGCTGCTGAGCGCAAACCCGTACTCCTCCGACACCTTCAGGCGCGCCTTCCGCTACGACGGGCCGGTGCTGGAGGCGGGGTACCCGCTTACCGACCCGCTGGTGGCGCCCTGCCCCGACCGCGACGCGCTCGCCGCGCGCCTGGGCCTGCCGGTCGGGCGCCGCTACGTGCTCTACGCGCCCACCTGGCGCGACCACCGGCCGGTAGGCGCCTGGCGCTTCGATTTCGACCTGCACCTGGACCTGGACGCCGTGTCCGCCGCGCTGGCTCCCGACCAGGTGCTGCTGGTCAAGGGCCACCACCTGGCCACCGGCCTGGACGCGACCCGGCTGCCGGGCAACGTGATCGACGTCTCCGCGCTGGACGACGTCACCGAGCTGTGCGCGCTGGCCGACGTGCTCGTCACCGACTACTCCTCGGTCTTCTTCGATTTCGCGGTGACCGGCAGGCCCATCCTGTTCTACTGCTACGACCTCGAGCTCTACGCGCGCCAGGTCCGCGGCTTCTACCTGGACATGGAGCGCGACCTGCCCGGCCCGGTGGCCCGCACCACGCCCGAACTGCTGGCCCTGCTGCGCGACCTGCCGGCCGTGCAGGCCCGCTACGCCGCGCGCTACCGCGCCTTCCGCCAGGAGTACTGCGCGCTGGCCGACGGGGCCGCCGCGCGACGGGTGGTGGAAGCGGTGTTCGGGCCGGCCGCGGAGGCGCGCGCATGCGCCTGAACGTACTGGTCTTCCCGTGCGGCTCGGAGATCGGGCTGGAGATCCATGCCGCGCTGCGCCATGCCAAGGACATCCGCCTGCACGGCGCCTCGTCGGTGTCCGACCACGGCGAGTTCGTCTACGCGCGCTACCGGCAGATCACGGCGGATGCCGGCGCCGACGGGCTGCTCGAGCAGCTCGACGCACTGGCGGCGGAATGGGCCATCGACCTGGTGATCCCGGCGCATGACAGCGTGATCCCGGTGCTGGCCGGCGCCGGCACGCGGCTGCGTGCGCCCGCGATGGTGCCGGACGCGGAGACCGCCGCGGTGTGCCGCAACAAGAACCTCACCTACGCCCGCCTCGGGCACCTGGGCATCGTGCCCGCGGCCGCAGGCTGGCCGGCGCCGGCTTACCCGGTGTTCGCCAAGCCGGCGGTCGGCCAGGGCAGCCAGGGCGCCGAGCGCGTGGACGATGCCGTGCGGCACCGGCAACTGCTGGACAGCGGCATCGAGTACGTCTTCAGCGAGTACCTGCCCGGCACCGAATACACGGTGGACTGCGTCTCCGACGCGCAGGGACGGTTGCTGCATGCAGCCCCCCGCCTGCGCGGGCGGGTCCGCAACGGCATCAGCGTGCGGACCGAGCCGGCGCCGCCGGACCCCGGGCTGGAGGCGATGGCCGGCGCCATCGCCGGGGAGCTGCGGCTGCGCGGCGCCTGGTTCTTCCAGGCGCGCCGCGACCGCGAGGGGCGCCCGCGGCTGCTGGAGGTGGCGCCGCGCATCGCCGGCTCGATGGCGCTCTCGCGCGCCCGCGGCATCAACTACGCCCTGCTCTCGGTGTACGCCCACCTGGGGCGCCCGTTCTCGGTGCTGCCGCTGGACCATCCCCTGCAGCTGGACCGGGCGCTGGGCAACCGCTACCGCACGTCGCTGGACTACCGGCGGGTCTACCTGGACCTGGACGACACCCTGGTCCGCGACGGCGCGGTCAATCCCCTGCTGGCGGCGCTGCTCTACCAGTGGCAGGCCCGCGGGGTGGAGGTCGTGCTGCTCACCCGCCACGCCGGCTGCCCGCACCGGACCCTGGAACGGCACCACCTCAGCGCCGGCCTGTTCGCGCAGGTGGTGCACCTGCAGGACGGCTCGCCCAAGAGCCGGGCCATCGCCCCCGGCGAGCCGGCCATCCTCATCGACGACTCGTTCCGCGAGCGGCGCGAGGTGCGCGAGGCCACCGGCATCCCCGTGTTCGACCTGGACGCGGTCGAGCAGCTGCTGGACACACGCGGATGAGCGCCGGCGCGCGCCCGCTGCTTTCGGTGGTGGTGCTGGTCTACAACACGGCCGCGTACCTGCGCGAGTGCTTCGATTCGCTGCTGGGCCAGGAGTACGGCCCGGTCGAGGTCATCGCCATCGACGACGCCAGCACCGACGGCAGCCTGGCGATCTGCCGCGAGTACGAGGCCCGGCACCCCAACTTCCGCTGCGTCAGCAAGCCCAACGAGGGCGGCGCGGTGTCGGGCAACCTCGGGATCTCGCTGGCGCGCGGCGAGTACGTCGCGCTGGTGGACTCCGACGACCTGGTCACGGCCGCCGGCTACCGCCTGCTGATGGAGGAGGCGCTGCGCACCGGGGCGGACATCGTCGTCGGCCGCGCGGCCCGCCTGGGCGCCTCGGGCATCTCGTCGGTCGCCTTCCTGTACGAGCCCTACGTCTGGTCGCGCCGGCGGGTGGTCGAGTCGGCCTGCGACTTTCCCGAGCTGGTCCACGACGGCTTTTACTGGAACAAGGTCTTCCGCACCGCGTTCCTGCGCCGGCACGGGCTGGGCATGGTGCCCGGCCTGCTCTACGCCGACCGCCCCTTCGTGCACCAGGCCTACTGGCACAGCCGGCGGACGGCCATCATCCCCGACCTGGTCTACCTGTGGCGGGTGCGCGGCGGCGAAGCGGCCCCGTCGATCACCCAGCGCCTGAGGCAGTCGGAGAACTTCATCGACCGCATGCGCTCGGTCGCCATCGAGTGGGAGGTGTTCGGCGACGTGCCCGGCGCGCAGGCCTACCGCGACGCCATCGCCATCGACAACCTCCAGCGTGCCCTGCACGCCGCCCACGGCATCGTCGGTTCGCCCGGCTTCCGCGAGGTGTTCATGCGCCAGATGCAGGCGCTGCTGGCGCTGTACGGCGACCTGGACTGGCGCGCCCTGGGCGCGCGCCGCTGCCTGTACCTGGAACTGATCCGGCGCGGCGAGACCGCCGGGCTGTGCTTCCTGCTGGGCGTGACCGCCGAGCGCGGGTGGATCCGCGAGATCGACGGCGCCTGCTACTGGGAGCAGCCCTTCCTCGACAACCCCGAGCTCCCGGTCCCGCGCGAGGCGATGCGGCTGCGCTTCCCCAACATCGGCTTCTTCCATCTGCAGGACATCCGGCTGGACGATGACCGCCTGGAGCTGACCCTGCACCTGCACGACCGCATCATGGCCGGCTGTGAAGTCGACTTCGAGCTGCACTCGCTCTACGGCGAGGGGGGCTGGGCGTTCCGGCGCCTGGGCCGGGTGGGCGACCATGCCTGGCGCTACGCCCTGGACCTGGACGGCATCGCCTGGGAGCCGGGCGGCCTGTACGGGCTGGTGCTGCACTACCGGGCCGGCGGCATCCGCGGCCGCTACCGCATCGGCGAGAAGATGGTGCCCGCCGAATGGTTCCCGTCCCTGCCCCTGCGCAACGCGCACGGGCGGCTGCTGCATTCGGCCGAGGCCGGCGGCATCGGCTTCGCCGCCGGCTGACCGTCGCCACGCCGCGGCACGCGGCTTGCATCCACCGGGAACGGCGCCGGCCGGCGCCACCGCCCTGGAGGGCCGCCCGGATGAAAGCCAGCAAGCCCATTCCCGTCACCAGCCCGCTGCTGCCGCCGCTGGAAGAGTTCGTCCCCTACCTGCAGCGGATCTGGGACAGCCGCATCCTGACCAACGGCGGGGGCATGCACCAGGCGCTGGAGAAGGCGCTGTGCGCCTACCTCGGGGTGGACCACATCGCGCTGTTCGCCAACGGCACCCTGGCACTGGTGACGGCGCTGCAGGCGCTGCGCATCACCGGCGAGGTCATCACCACCCCCTACTCGTTCGTGGCCACCGCGCATTCGCTGCTGTGGAACGGCATCAAGCCGGTGTTCGTGGACGTGGACCCGGTGACGCTGAACCTGGACCCGGCACGGATCGAGGCGGCGATCACGCCCCAGACCACGGCCATCATGCCGGTGCACTGCTACGGCACGCCCTGCGACGTGGCCGAGATCGAGCGCATCGCCGACACCTACAACCTGCGCGTGATCTACGACGCGGCCCACGCCTTCGGCGTGCGCGACCCCGGCGGCAGCGTGCTGCGGCACGGCGACCTGTCGGTGCTCAGCTTCCACGCCACCAAGGTGTTCAACACCTTCGAGGGCGGCGCCATCGTCTGCCCGGACGAACGCACCCGGCAGCGCATCAACCACCTGAAGAACTTCGGCTTCGTCAACGAGACCACGGTGGTCGCGCCGGGCATCAACGGCAAGATGAACGAGGTGTGCGCGGCCTTCGGCCTGCTGCAGCTGCGCCACATCGACCAGGCGCTGGCGCGCCGGGCCCGGATCGATGCCCTTTACCGCGAGCGGCTGGCGGGCGTCCCCGGCCTGCGCTGCCTGTGCCCGCCCTCGGGCGCGGTACGCAACCACGCCTATTTCCCGGTGATGGTGGAGGAGGACTTCCCGCTGGCGCGCGACGAGCTGTACCAGCTCATGCGCAACGACGACATCCTGGTGCGGCGCTACTTCTACCCGCTGATCAGCGAATTCCCCATGTACCGGGGCCTGCCCTCGGCCGCCCCCGGCAACCTGCCCGTGGCGCACGCCGCCGCGCGGCGCGTGCTGTGCCTGCCCATCCACCCGGAGCTGGACGACCGCGACGTGGAACGCATCTGCGAGCTGCTGCTGTCCCAGGTGCGGGTCCGCGCCGCATGACCGAGGCGGCGCCGCGGCGCGCGCCCTGGTGGCGCCGGCGCATCCGCGCGGCCTGGCTGGGCCGGCTGGCCTGCGCCGCCTGGCCCGCCTGCGACCTGCTGCTGCCCAAGCGCGGCGACCAGTGGGCCTTCTTCACCCACCCGGTCAAGCGCGGGCAGTTCGTCGAGAACGCGCGCGCGGTGTTCGAGCAGGTCAAGCGCGACCCCTCCATCCGCAAGCGCGTGTTCACCCGCGGCGGCGAACCGGCGCTGGGCCTGGAGGACGCGGTGGCGACCGAGGTGGTGGAGCTCGGCAGCCTCGCCGGGCTGTGGGCGCTGGCGCGCTGCGGCGTGCTGCTGCTGACCAACTCGGTACCGCTGGACCTGCGCCTGGAGTGGGATGGCGGCCGCCACGGCCACCCGCGCCCGGCGCTGCGCCGGCGCACCGTGGTCAACCTGTGGCACGGCATCCCGCTCAAGGCGCTGTTCGCGCTGGCCAACCCCGGGCAGCGCCGCCACGGCGACCGCGACCCCCACCGCCGTCGCGAACGCCGGCACTACCGCGGCCTGGTCGCGTCCTCCGACGCGGACCGGCACGCGATGGCCGCGATCTTCCACCCGATCCATCCGGACCGGGTCTGGGCCACCGGGCTGCCGCGCAACGACTTCCTGCTCGCCCCGGAGGACGGCCTGCCGGCGCCGATGCGCGCCGAACTGGCGCGGGTGCGCGCGCTCCGGCGCGGCCGCCGCCTGGTGCTCTACGCGCCCACCTACCGCGACAGCACCGCCGGCGACGGGCGCTGCTACGAGTTCAGCCACGCCGAGGCGGCCCGCCTGCGTGCGGTGCTGCAGCGCCACGGCGCGGTCATGGGCGTGCGCATGCACTACCTGCGCCGCGACGGCGAGGCGCCGTTCGGCCTGGAGCGCCACCTGGACGGCGAACTGCTGGTCGACGCCGGCCATGCGGTGGCCGGCGAACTGGCGCCGGTGCTGCGCGAGGCCAGCGTGGTGGTCACCGACTATTCCTCGGTCTACATCGACGCGCTCTACCGCGACCTGCCGGTGCTCGGCTTCGCCTGGGACCTGGACGACTACCGGACGCGCCAGAACGGCCTGCTCTACGACCTGGCGCTGGCCTTCCCGGGGCCGGTGGCCACCGGCTTCGACGCTTTCCTGAATGCGCTGGACCGCCAGCTGGCCGCCCGCGACTGGGCGCCCGACGCCGCCTACCGCACGGTCCAGCGCCTGTTCTTCAACCGCCGCGACACCGGCAACGCGCGCCGGGTGGTCGAACGCATCCGCGGCGCGCTGGACGGGGGACCGGAATGAGCCCGGCGCCCGCACCGCTGGTCAGCGTGGTCATGCCCGCCTGGAAAGCCACCTACCTGGCGCAGGCCCTGGAGAGCGTGCGCCGGCAGAGCCACCGCCCGCTGGAACTGGTGGTGTGCGACGACTCGCGCGACGGACGCATCCAGGCGATGGTCGAGGCCTTCGCCGCCGGCGCGGACTTCCCGGTGATCTATTCGCGCAACCCCGCGCGGCTGTGGGAAACGCGCAGCACCGCGCGCGGCATCGCCCTGGCCAACGGCGAATACGTCAAGTTCCTGCACGACGACGACGTGCTGCACGACGGTTGCGTGGCCGCCCTGCTCGACGCGCTGCGCCGGGCGCCACAGGCGTCGCTGGCGAGCGCGCGCCGGCGGCTGGTGGACGAGGCCGGCATGCCGCTTCCCGACGCGCTGGCCAGCGCCTTCCCGGCCGGCGAGGACCTGCTGCTGGACGGCGAGGACCTGGTCGATTTCCTCGCCGACCACACCCTCAACTTCATCGGCGAGCCCAGCGCGGTGCTTTGCCGGCGCGCGCCGCTGCTGGCGATGGGCGACGACCTGCCGGTGCTGGGCGGCACCCGCATCGGCTGGGTCGCCGACCTTGCCCTGTACGTGAAGCTGCTGCGGCAGGGCCCGCTGGCCATGCTCGGTACGCCGCAGGTCGACTTCCGCATCTCGCGGCAGCAGTTCAGCCAGCTCGGGCGCGACCGGCCCGGCGTGGGCGAAGCCGGCCACGAGGACTTCCGCCGCAGCATCCGTGCGCTGGGCTGGTACCGCGACGGCCGCGACACGCGCCGGGTGGCGGCGGCGCCGCTGGACGGCACCCGGCCGATGCAGCCGGTGGACCTGCTGCACGCGCTGGAGCAGGCGCACGCGACCGGGCGCCGCCGCTGGCCCCTCCGCGACTGGCAGGCGCGGCGGCGGCTGGTGCCCGCGCAGCGGGAGCTGTGGGAGCGGCACGTCGCCGGCCTGGTGCCGCCGCGGCTGGGCGTGCTGGTGCTGCCGGGCTCGCCGCGGCCCGATGCCCTGCACCGCCCGCTGGCCAGTCTGGCCGCCCCGCCCGGGCTGGGCGCGGGCATCCGGGTGAAGGCGCTGGGCGCGGGCCCGCCGGCCGTGTTGCCGCCGGGCGCCCCGGCGCCGATGCCCGCGGCGTGGGATCCCGGTGCACCGGGCGCCTCGCTCGACGCCGCGCTCGACGGCTGGGACGTGGACTGGGCCATCGCGGTCGAGGCCGGCACCGTGTTCACGCCCGGCGGCCTGCCGCACCTGCTGCTGGAACTGGCGCACGCCCCGCCTCCGCTGCACGCGCTGTACGGCGACGAATGGCACCACGCCGCCGACGGCGAGGCCGCGCCGCTGCTGCGCCCGGACTTCGACCTGGACCTGCTGCTGGGCCACCCCTCGGCGATGGCCCGGCACTGGGTGTTCCGCCGCGAGGCGCTGCGCGAGGCCGGCGGTTTCTCGCCGGCCCCGGCCGGCGCCTGCGAGCTCGACCTGGTGCTGCGCCTGATCGAGCGGCACGGCACGGCGGGTATCGGCCACCTGCCCGAGCCGCTGCTCGACTGCACGCCGCCGCGCCCGGACGAGGCCGCCGAGCGCGCCGCGATCGCACGCCACCTGCGCGCGCGCGGCTACGGCCAGGCCACGGTCGAGCCGGCCGGGCCCGGGCTGCACCGCATCGCCTACCGCCATGGCCGCTGGCCGCCGGTGTCGCTGGTGGTCGTCGCCGAAGGCGCGCTGGCCCCGTTGCAGCGCTGCGTGCTTTCCGTGCTGGAGAAGACCGCATACCCGGACTACGAACTGCTGCTGGTCGACAACGGCTTGCCGCCGGAAGGACGGGAATGGATGCAGCAGGTGGCCGGGCTGGCCGGCGGGCGCGTTCGCGGGTTCGTGCTGGACGGGCGCGTGCCGCACGCCGCGGCCTGCAACCTGGGCGCGGCGCAGGCGCGCGGCGAATACCTGCTGTTCCTGCGCGACGCCGCCGCGCCGGTGCAGCCGCAATGGCTGGAAGCGCTGCTGGACCAGGGCCTGCGCCCGGACGTCGGCGTCGTCGGCGCGCGCACGGTGTCCGCCGACGGGCGCATCACCCACGCCGGGCTGGTTCCGGCCCTGCCCGGCGGCGGCCGCGCCTTCCTGGGCGAGCCGGCGGACGCCCCGGGCTACATGGGCCGGCTGCAGGTGGCCCATGGCTGCTCGGCCGTGTCCGACGCGTGCCTGCTGGTGCCGCGCGAGCTGTTCGCCGGACTGGGCGGCTTCGACCACGCCGCCTTCCCCGCCGGGGGCGCCGACACCGACCTGTGCCTGCGCGCCCGGCAGGCCGGCTACCCGACCGTGTGGACGCCGCATGCGCTGCTGCTGCACGAACCGCCGGCCGGCGACGACGCCTCGGCGCGGGACGCGCTGTGCGAACGCTGGCTCCCGGCCCTGGCGCACGACCCCGCCTACCACCCGGCACTGCGCCTGGACGTGCCCGGCGGCTTCCGCCTGGGCGAATCGGACTTTTCCTGGCGGCCCCTGCCCTGGCGCCCGGTCCCGCGGGTGCTCGCGCAGCCGGGTGACGCCTACGGCAGCGGCCACTACCGGGTGATGCAGCCGTTCGAGGCGCTGCGCGCCGCGGGCCAGGCCGAGGGCGCCTGCTACGCCCACCTGCTCGACGTGGTGGAGCTGGCGCGGATCGACCCGGACGTGGTGGTGATGCAGCGCCGGGTCGGCGAGGGCGACATCGCGCTGATGGCGCGGATGCGCCGGCACAGCCGCGCGTTCAAGGTCTACGAACTGGACGACTACCTGCCCAACCTGCCGCTGAAGAACGCCCATCGCGCGGCGATGCCGCGCGACGTGGTCCGGGCCCTGCGCCAGGCGCTGTCGCATGTGGATCGCTTCGTCGTCGCCACCCCCGCGCTGGCGGAGGCCTTCGCCGGTTTCCATCCCGACATCCGCGTGGCCCGCAACCGCCTGGACCCGCGCGGGTGGACCGGGCTGCCGGCGCCGCCGCGCCGCAACGGAGGCCGGCCCCGCGTCGGCTGGGCCGGCGGCAGCAGCCACACCGGCGACCTGGAACTGGTCGCCGACGTGGTCCGCGAGCTGGCCGGCGAGGTGGACTGGGTGTTCTTCGGCCTCTGCCCGGAGCGGCTGCGCGCCTACGTGGCCGAGTTCCACCCCGGGGTCCCGATCGAGCGCTACCCGCGCGCACTGGCCATGCTGGGCCTGGACCTGGCGCTGGCGCCGCTGGAGGACAACGCCTTCAACCGCTGCAAGAGCCACCTGCGCCTGCTGGAGTACGGCGCCTGCGGCTACCCGGTGGTGTGCAGCGACCTGGAGCCCTACCGCGGCGACCTGCCGGCGACCCGGGTCCGCAACCGCTTCCGCGACTGGGTCGGCGCCATCCGCATGCACCTGGCCGAGCGCGAGGCCACCGTCGCCGCCGGCCAGGCGCTGCGCCAGGCGGTGCTGCGCGACTGGATGCTGGCGGGCCCGGGGCTGGAGGAATGGCGCTCGGCGTGGATGCCGGACTGAGCCCCCTGCCGGCCGACTGAAGCCCCGGCCGGCGGTTGCCCGGTGCCTGCGGTGACCGCGGCCCCGTGCCGCCGGCCCGTGCCGCCACCGCCGGTCGCTGGCGCGGGCATGCCGCCGGCGGTAGCCTCCCGCCGCCCCGCCGGAAACCCGGCGCGCTTCCGGCACGCGGCTTGCATCGTGACAGGCGAGCACCACCGGGGGCCCACCATGACCGACTCGATCAGCTCCGTCCTGTCGCAGATCCGCGCCTACCAGAGCCAGCTGGGACAGGCGGCGCGGGTGGCCGGCGACGCGCCGCGCGGCGACGCCGTGGCCGGGCTGGGCGGGTTGCAGGCGCCGGGCCAGGCCGCGGCGGTCGAGCGGCCGAGCTTCAGCCAGACCCTGCGCGGCGCGCTGGAAGGCGTGAACGCGGCCCAGCAGCGCGCCGGCGCCCTGGCGCAGGCGTTCGAGCGCGGCGAGCCCGGCGCGGACCTGGCGCGGGTGATGGTGGCCTCGCAGCAGTCGCAGGTCGCCTTCCGCGCCACGGTGGAGGTGCGCAACCGGCTGGTGCAGGCGTACCAGGACGTCATGAACATGCCGCTGTGACCCGCAGGGACTGAACCGCGATGGCGCTTTCGATCACCAAGGATTCCTTCAACCGCGAGCAGGCCACCGAGAAGGCGGCGCAGGCGATGGTCAAGCTGCAGGAGATGCAGCTGCTGCGCAGGCTCGGGACCATGCTGATGATCGCGCTGGCGGTGGCCGCCGGCCTGTACGTGTTCTTCTGGTCGCAGAAGCCGCAGTACAGCCCGCTGTACACGGGGCTGGACCCCAAGGCCACGGCCGAGGCCACCGACCTGCTGCGCGCGGCGCAGATCCCCTTCAAGCTGGACCAGGCTACCGGCGCCATCTCCGTGCCGGAGGCCAACCTGCACGACGCGCGGCTCAAGCTGGCCGGCTCGGGTCTGACCGACAGCGGCCGCCTGGGCTTCGAGCTGATGGAGCGCGACCCCGGCTTCGGCGTCAGCCAGTTCGTCGAGAACGCGCGTTACCAGCACGCGCTGGAGACCGAGCTGGTGCGCACCATCGCCACCCTGCGCCCGGTGCGCGACGCGCGCGTGCACCTGGCCATTCCCAAGCCGTCGGCCTTCACCCGCCAGCGCGAGGCGGCCAGCGCCTCGGTGGTGCTGGAGCTGCGCTCGGGCGCGATGCTGGAGCGCAACCAGGTGGACGCCATCGTGCACCTGGTCTCCTCCTCCATCCCGGACCTGGCGCCCGAGCGCGTCACCGTGGTGGACCAGAACGGCCGCCTGCTCAGCCGCAACGGCGCCGACAGCGCCTCGGAGCTGAGCGCGGCGCAGTTCGAGCAGGTGCGCCGCCAGGAAACCTCGTTCAACCAGCGCATCCGCGAGCTGCTCGAGCCGCTGACGGGCCCCGGGCGGGTCAACGCCGAGGTCACCGTGGACATGGACTTCTCGGTCACCGAGGAGGCGCGCGAGCTGTTCAACGGCGAGCCGCCCAAGCTGCGCAGCGAGCAGGTCAGCGAGAACACCAGCAGCGGCGAGGGCCCGCAGGGCATCCCCGGCGCGACCAGCAACACCCCGCCGGGCGCCGTGGCCCAGGCCGCGCCGGCGCAGCCCGCGCCGCCGGCCCAGGCCGGCCAGCCGGCCGCGGCGGCCGCCGCGACCGCCCCGCC
>Ga0182792_1000904_pt1 | contig 25898 bp, 16 predicted proteins | sample Passage237B_FD_130497 | JGI IMG/M metagenome (GOLD analysis project Ga0182792, IMG submission 130497) | Cellulose adapted compost microbial communities from Newby Island Compost Facility, Milpitas, CA, USA - Passage2 37B (version 2) (version 2) ...
AGGACTCGCTTACCTGGATTCACGCTGGTGGAACTGATGGTGGTCATTGCCATCGTCGCGGTGCTCATTTCGCTGCTGATGCCTGCTTTACGCAAGAGCCGAGACGTCTCCCGCGACTTTAAATGTCTGACGAACGTCAAACAGAACGGCGCTGGGGCGCACATGTATTCAATGGACTGGAAAGATTATTACATGTCCCAGATCTGGTCTGATAAGGACGCATCCGACCCGGGCGGCCCGATTCATCTTGGGGCAGGAGCCAAACGCCCTGGCAACTACTGGGCTGCACAGGACGGCCTGACTCAGTTCGGCTATGCCAGCACCAAATCCAGCCTCTGGCGTTGTCCCCGCCTGCGAACCAGCGAGATCACCAAATGGACATTCGGCAAAATCGTTTACACCTACTCAGTCACCGCACTGCATGGCGGCTATGTCCCCGCCTCAGAACACCGCACCAAACGGGCAGGTCCGTATCGTGGTGCTGAGATCAAATACCCCACCCGCACCTGGCTGCTCTTTGATTCGCCCATCCTTCTGTCCAACCCCAGCGCCGACCCGGTCTATTCAGCCATGGCGCACACTTTCTCCGGCCATGACCGCGCTCCGGGCAATCAGCAGCTCTGGGCAAAAAGCACAACCAAGGGCGTTCTGACTCACGATAAATCCATCAACGTCGTCTTCTGGGATGGTCACGCAGCCAGCCCCACCTGGCCCAGCAGTCAGGCCGCCCGCAGCCGGGTGCTGTCCGTCAATTACAACGACCCGTACTGACATTGAGGGTAACACTGCTGTGATCTCACGACACAGCTGATGGAACAATGCGGATTGTCGCTAACAGACTCAACGGCTGATCCGATCGGGAATCAATTACTTCCACATACCCCGCGTTGAATCAATGGTGAGTATTACGCCTGCAGGTGGATACCTTCGGGCAGCACAATATGCACCTCGCCCCCCTGCTGCCATCGCAGGCGAATCAATCCCTGCGGCGTCGCGGCGGTGGCGTTCACCTCAGACAGCAGATGCGTGAGCGGTCGGACGTGACAGGTTTTGTACCCCGGCGCGACAGGCTCAATCCCCAGCAGATATCGATAGTAGAAATAAGGCGGGACGGCCGACCAGCCATGACACAGACTGGCAGCGCCTGAAAAATCATCGCCGCCTCGAAGGGTCTCCCACCAGCTGGTGGCGCCACGATCGAGCATGTAGCCCCAGTCCTTCTCGATGAGCTGCATGACCGCTGGCAGGTATGTCTCGCGTTCCATCAGCAGCGCTTCAAACTTGTGGAACATCTGGCTCAGCGTAGCCGGGACCCATGCAGGCTCGCCCTTGGCCAGTCGCCGACGCAGGCTCTGCGCCAGCGATACATCAGGGACACCCGCCAGCAGCGCAAGCGACTGCGTCAACTCGGCCAGCGCAGGCAGCGCGGCGTTGGGGCTGCTGTTTTCTCGATCCAGTTCATTCAACTGATAAGCCTGGGCCTGTTCATTCCAGAATGCAGGATGAATAGCTTTTCGCATGTGGGCCGCTTCATCACGCCACGCCTGAGCCTGCGCCGCATCGCCAAGTTCCTCAGCCAGCCAGCCTGCGCGATCCAGCGACAGACACAGATACAGATTCGTAATCGCACTGCGAGGCTGCAGCCCTTCATCCTTGTTTGCATGCGGGTTGGCATCCTCACCAGTCCCACTCAACCCCGGGGCCCAGTCATAGAAGTTCCAGTAATCCTTCCCGCTGGGCTGAGGCAGCAGATGGTCCTGCAGTTCACTGATGCGACGATTCAGGATATGCGCAATGGTTTCATAGTTGCGCCGGGCCACACCATAATCACCGCTGTAAAGCAGATGCTCCGCCGCCGCCAGGATCCATGAGAATGTGAAAGTGGGAATCGTCAGCTTCGTCGCGGTGGGCGCCGTCAGGCTCAGATAGCCATCCTCGCGCAGGCTCTGGCGCAGCAGTTCCAGCGACGCGGCGGTGAAATCGTAATCGCCAAAGCAGTAGTAACCCACGATGGCCTGGTTGCGCATGTCGTTGCTGTAAAGCGCCTGCTCGCGCCAGGGGCAGTCCTCGTAATGCTCATGGCGGCAGAGTTCGAGCGTGCGCACGCTTGTTTCATGAATCTGATTGAGGCGAGGCGAAGCCGTTTCAAACGCTGCACGATGCTTCGCCGGGTAATACTGCGGGCGCAGGCTCACGTGATGAATCTGAACAGGGTCTGCATCGCCGTAAACATGCACCTGCAGATATCGGCCGGCCCATCGGGTGATGGCGTGCGTAAACTGCTGCCTGCCCTGGCGACAGATGTAGCGACTGGCAAAGTTTCGAGTTCCGATGGCGGTGCGCACTCGGCCGTCGTCGAGATGTTCGCCGTAACCGATGTCGATGATGGTTCCAGCCGGCGCGGTGATCTCCAGATCAAGCAGGCCTGCTTCCTCGCGTCCCATGTCGTGAAGCTCGTATCGGCCTGCAATCGCATGCGGCGACTGTTCGCCATCTGGAATCAGAATCGCCTCCTGCATCAGCTGCGCGGCGGAGAGGGATGGATCATGCTCAGGCTGGGCAAAACGCCCTCGCTGCACGAGGCGCGTCGCCACTGGCGGATGCGTCACCAGCCGCTGGACCGGCCGGGGTTGAATCGTGCGCCGATGCTCGGGCTTCGACTGCTCTGCAGGCGTAATGGCCTGCCACGCTGCATCAGGCTCGTAACGATCATCCCGCCAGTTATCCTGTCTGCGGGCATCGTAAATGAAGGTAAACGAGAGCTGACTGGAAATCACAGGCAGCGTGCCACTGACGTAGGTCGGGCACTGTCGCCAGAGCGTCTGCGTACCACTGAAAATGACAGGCTTCGGCGACGCTCCAGCACGCAGGCGATAGATCAATCCCGGGTCGCCCGGGCAGTACACGCTGGAGTTGCGCAGCTGATGATACGCCAGCACACCAAGCACATTCAGCCCCGGCCGCAGGTGCTGGCCCACCTCTAGAGCATCAAAAATTTTGCGATCGGGATAATCGCGATACTGCCCCTGCCCGATGCACCGGCCGTTGAGCCACGCCACGTAGTTGGTATCGACACTCAGCTCCAGCAGCGCATCGCGCAGTTCATCTGCGCTCGACTCCGTCAGTGTGAAGACATGACGGAATTCAACGAACTGATTCTCCTGCCTGTCGATGGCCGGCCATATCCAGGCTTCCTGCGAAGCGGCTGTCAGAATCCACGGAGCTTGTGTCATGAGGATCGTTCCGGAATGAGGACCCGATGCGCAGCCATCATAATCAGGCTTGATTTACCGACAAAAAAAGAATCGCCCGATGCATGGGCGATTCTTTTATATCAGCTGATTTCAGACAAGGTGGGCATACCACCTTATCCCGATGAAACTCAGATCCTCAGCCCTTCACCGGCTGCATCTTCGCATCCCACGGCTCCACAATGCGCAGCTTCTTCGTCTTTCGCAGATAGCGGTTGAGATCAGGTAGATCCGTCACCTGCAGAATGCCCCAGGGCAGCGAAGACAGCGGCCAATCCTGTTTGGGGGTCTGCGTCAGTTCATGGAACGAACGAACAGTGTTGCGGATCGTCACCTTGCTCACCGCAGGATGCAGCGCCGCAGCGAAAGTGGCGATGATCCCACCCAGCCCGCGGCCAGTGAGGTGAATGTCACTGGCACCATGATGCGCCAGCAGGTCGAGCGTGACCAGCGCATCATGCACGCGCCTGCCCAGATAGCTTTCATTCATCATCTGGTGATGCACAGCATTGAGGAAGTCTGAGCCGTAGTTGGCGAAGAAGTTCGGATCAGGCGTGCAGTTGAGGGAACGCGACACGCCGATGCCACGAACATCCAGCGCCGTATCGATGCCCTTTGTGCGCGTGACCAGACCATTCCTGATGTCCTCCATCGCCGAGATGTGAGGCAGATACAGCGTCATGCCCTTGGCTGCAGGCAGGCTGGCGCGGAAGCCGGGCAGGCTTGGTGTGGGCAGCAGATAAAGCACGGCCATGATGTCCTGCTCGGTCTCCACACCCCAGCGAGATAGATAGTTCACCTCCGGCGCACACTCTGTTGTGGCACGCAGCACACGATAGTGCGGCGCTGCCGACGATCGCTTCGGAAGCGTGAGAACCTTGCTCAGCACGGAAGGCCACTGCTTGTCAGCCACCGGCTTGCGGGCCTTTGCCAGTTCCTTCGCACGGGCAGCAGTAAAGTCGTGCACGCGTTTATGGCCGGGGATGTTATGCACCTGCCCCTTTGGCGCAGCAGCGAGCGTCTCGAGGGTTTCGAGCGGTGCATCAGGCTCGCTGTAGTCTTTCTTGTACCCCACCACTTCACGGAAGAATCGCACCATCGCTTCGCGCAGTTCGGGCGAGTAACCATGCTGACCTGTCCCGAGCTTGATGCGGACGCTGTTCTTCTGGCCATAAAGGCCGTAGATCTTCTGCGCGTCCGCATGAATGTTTTTCAGGCCGCGGATATCGAAGAAGTCTTCACTCTGCGTGAGGATGATCGTCGGACGAGGCGCCTGAGCGATGAAGAAGTCGGCGTAGTTGAGCAACGAGGAAATCGCGCCAGGCGGATTCTGCTCACTGTCGCAGGGCAGCTCGTTTTCCAGGTTCGTCACGTAATCGCTCCCCAGGCAGGACGCCGCAGTCATGGTGAAGCGATCATCGAGCATGGCGATGTAGGTGGTGAGCGTGCCACCGCCTGAGTTGCCCGTCATGCCCACATGATTGCGGTCCACTTCCGGGCGCGAGAGCAGGTAGTCGAGTGCGCGGATGCCATCCCAGGCTCGCCAGGTTCCGAAGAAGTCCCCCACCAGCGACATGGCATTGCCTGCGATCTGATGCTCACACACCGGCCCGCAGTAGTTGCCAAGGTCCAGATACTGATGACGCTCGCCCTGACCGATGGGGTCGTAGATCAGACAGACAAACCCATTATGCGCCAGCGCGCGGGCAAAGGACTGGTAAGGGCCGGCGGCTTTGCCTTCACCCGCATGACCGCAGGAGCCCAGCACAGCCGGGAATTTCTTCTTCCCATCACTGCTGCGAGGCAGATAGAGATTGGCCGTCACCCACAGGCCGGGACGGCTCTGGAACATCACTTTTTCGATGGTGTACGTCGGCCTTTCCACCACGCCGGTCACTTGGGGCATCAGCGGCGTGCGGGCCGGGAATTTGCCAAAGCACTGACGAAGCAGTGTGCGCACCTGCTGGCGATAGCGCTGGGCATCGGCCTGGGTCTTCACCGCATCGAGACGCTCACGACGCTGCTGAGCAAATGCACGAACACGCCGCAGCAGGTTCGCATGAACCATGGAGCCGTAGGTCACCTGAGCATTCATTGTTTCACCTTGGAGTAGGAAAGAAGGGCCATTGTGTCAGGCAGTGAAGGAGTCAACCGACAGGGTTCGACACATCTCATCAGAGAGATAACACGCCCTGTTCAGGCGTTCATTTTAGCCCTTGCGAATCAGAGGAACAACGACACCACCGCGGCGGATGAAGCCGCACGAAAGCAACATTCACTGTCAACAGGCAGACAATGGATCAAGCTTTTTTGCTGGCCACATCCATCGCCTGCTTCGTGGCGTCGATAGCCTGCAGGTGACGGTCCTTGAACTCGGGCATCGTCAGGCGCCAGGGTGTCTGCAGATAGCCGTGGAGCAATGCGGGATCGATGATGGACTGCAGATATTCCACCGTCATCGGCATATTCTCCACGAAGTTGTGGTTCGATCCGGTGGGAATCTGATCGTAGCCGCGAGCGTTGAGCTCGTGATACATCTTCACGTAGTTGATGCTCGTGTCGAACTTGTTCCCGTAATACCAGTTGCTCTGCATCACCGAGCGAGGCATATGCTTCCAGAACATCTCAGGGTGATTCCAGCCATAATCAGACCACACCCAGGAGCGCACATTGTGCTTCTCTACCTCGTTGACCAGGAAATGCAGATCGTGCCACCACAGCTCATGCTGCCTGACCATCGCATGCGCGTAGTAGCGCTGATGGCCAATGGTTTCCTCATCCATCCCCAGATGGAACAGGCGAGGCCGATCAAACAGCTCACAGACTTCCTCGATCAGATTCTTACACACCTCGTAATAGATGGGCGTGGATACCTGCCTGGCGTAAGGGCCAAGCCAGGTGTCGTGAGCCGTTGAGAAATTGAGTTTGGGAATCGGCTCAATGCCGAGTTTGCGCAGCTTGGCCAGTTCCTTCTTGAGCTTCGTTGGCGTCCAGGCTTTTTTGCATCCCAGTTCAGGATGGCTCTCGTAACGAACGCCTTCACCCAGATCGATGACAAACATATTGCCCCCGATCTCGGCGAAGCGCCGGGCCACATCGTCCCAGAGTTCCTGATCGCATCGCAGGTAAGGCCGGGCCACACGCGAAGGCATGCGTTCCATGATCTCAGGCGCTTCACGGTCTTCCCACATGTTGAAGCCCAGATGAATCAGATACCCCCAGGCCATCGGCGGCTTTCCGCCTGCAGACGCATCAACCGTCCTGCCCGAAGTTGCTGATGCCCGGGAGTTCTCTGCAGCGCGCTGACGCTTGGCCATGGTGTGCTCCGAGTGATGGCGTGAATCCGCCAGAATAAAGACAGGTTTGCTTTCCCCGTGACTGAACGGGTGAGGCAAGTATAGTCAGCCTTGATTGGCAGACACAAGCAGGAACGGATGCAGCTCAGTACACCTTGCCCTTGCTGATTCACGGGCGATTGCGTCAGACAAGTGGTGATCCGCCATAGGCATTTCGCTATGATGCAGGACATGAACGCATCATCTCAACGGCCGAACATTATTCTCGTGACCACCGACCAGCAGCGAGGCGATTGTCTGGGCGTGGATGAGAATGCACCGGAATGTCTGCAGACCCCGCATCTGGATGAACTGGCCTGTCAGGGCGCACGCTTCCGCCGCGGGTATTCCGAATGTCCCAGCTGCTTACCCGCCCGTCGTACGCTCATGAGTGGCATGGCCCCCGCGGCCCATGGCATGGTGGGCATGCGAGGCAGCGCGTGGAATCCGCCTCACACGCTGGCGGGTGAACTGGCCAAAGCCGGCTATCACACATTCCTGGTGGGCAAGCTGCATCTGCAGCCCCGGGGCAAGCTCTTTGGCTTCAACCATCAGCTGCTGTCTGATGCACCCTACGACGTGAACGACGAGTACTACCGCTGGCTGTCGCGGACGCATGGCATGACTGATTACTGGCCCGGCCTGGGCCATGGTCAGGACCCCAACGGCTGGGACGCCAGGCCGACGCATCTGCGTGAAGACCAGACGCACTCCTACTGGTGTGTGAGTCAGGCCATTGAGTTTCTGCAGTATCAGCGCGATCCCACACAGCCCTTCTTTTTGAATGTTTCGCTGTTCGATCCGCATCCGCCGATTGTTCCGCCGGCGTTTTATTACGAGCGATACATCAATCGCGAAACGCCTCCGCCTGTGATCGGGAACTGGGCGGTGAATGATGCCCCGCCTCGTCGCAAGGGCATGTCTACCTCATCGCCTCGCGTGCATCTGACTGAGCAGCAGATGCACTGCACGCGCGCGGGCTACTACGCGAGCATCAACTTCGTGGACGATCAGGTCGGCAGGCTGATGCGCTACATCATCCGTAACGGCCTGTCTGACAACACCTGGATTCTCTTCACTTCCGACCACGGCGAAATGCTGGGCGATCACTATCGCTACCGCAAGTGTCTGGCCTATGAAGGCTCGGCACGCGTGCCCTTCTTCATCACGCCACCGAAGAAAGCGGGCCTTGCGAACAACGTGGTGAGCGATGAGCCTGTGGGTCTGCAGGATGTCATGCCCACACTGCTGGATATCGCCGGCGCTCCTATTCCCGAGGCTTGCACCGGCCGATCGCTGCTGCCTGTGCTGCGTGGTGAGAGCACGCCCATCCGCAGCGTCCTGCATGGCGAGCACGCCGGCCAGTATGATTACGCCGACGGCCATCACTTTCTGGTCGACAAGCGTTACAAGTACATCTGGTACAGCCAGCGCCAGTGCGAACACCTGTTCGACCTGCAGGAAGACCCCAACGAGCTGCACGACCTTGCGCTGGAAGGTGATGCGGAAACCCGCCTGGCTCCCTACCGCCAGGCGATGGTGGAGATCCTGCGCAGCCGACCGGAAGGCTTCGTGAAGGATGACACGCTGACGATCGGCGCACCGCATCACTGCCACATTCCCGACCTGCATGGCGACCGGTTCTATCCGTATCTGTGAGGCGTGCGGCCTATCGTGGCATCATGCTGCCTGCGGAGGCGACAAATAAAAACAGACTCGATGGAGCGGGTACTCCATCGAGTCTGCGTGGTCATACATCAAGCTGACGCCCCTCGAACAACGCAGCGCCGTGTTTATTGGCTCAGGCGCACGGCCAACTGCAGGAGGGCTTCGCGCATCTGGTCCATCACCGGCATTTCGCCGCCGACGCCCTGCGTGATGATGCGGGCCAGTTCCTTCTTATCCGCTTCGCTGCCCTTACCCTGAGCAAGCTGCTGCTGGCAGTAGGTGGCCAGCTTGTAGTCGAGGAAGCCGCGATACCACGCTTCCTGCCTGCGGGAGGTAATGAGCGACTTGTTGTTGAAGTCGACATACACCGTGCCATAGTCGGCCGTGTTGGTCTTGTTGGGGAAGGTATCGTTGGGGTTGAAGCCGTCGCCGCCGGCCATCTGGTCGAAATGCCAGTAGGCGATCACGCCGGGGATACCATCGCGCAGATTCTGCCAGGCGAGCCGGCGATACGTCGCAGGCGTGTTGGTGCGCTGGAGGATGTGATACGTCCAGATTTCCCGGCCGGTCTTCTTCGTCCAGCCGATGATCTTCGGCGTCACATGTCCGCGATAGATCGTAATGATGTCGAACACCTCGCCCAGCCGGGTCACCGCGCGGGATGACAATTCATCTTCGCGCAGATTCGGATTGACCATCATCCGCACGCGGGTGTTGTAACCACGGACGAGCCTGGCAAAGCGATAGGCCGTGTTGGCCTGCGTGCCTTCAACATCTACATCGCCGCTGGGTTCATCAACGGGGTAGAGAACAATCTGTTCCTGCGTGATGCCGTACTGCTTGTCCAGGTGGACGATCATGGCATCGAGGAAGTTTTTGAACGCTGTCTCCCACTGAGGCGACCACATTTCAAACTGCGTCTTCTTCCCGCGACGGGTGACCCACTTCGCATCCACCGCCAGGAAGAAGATGATCTTCATGTCGCTGGCCTGGACGCCCGCCCGCTGATAGGCCTTGATCTTCTCATCCAGATGCTCGAAGTGGAGCGAGGTGATATTGCCCTGCGCATCGTACTGCGGGTAGATGTCCAGCGTGCTCTGGCCAGGCGTGCCCGCGTAGAGCATGTTCAGGCCGTAGCGCACCAGCACATCGGACATCTCCGTGGGCATGTAGTGGTAGTTGAAGCTGTCCACCTTCACGGCTGACAGATCAATGTCCGCCACCGTCAGTTCAAAGGGAATCGCCTGATCGGGGAAGTCCTGCTGCGCTGACTTGAGATACAGCCAGCCGGTGTACTGGCCTGCGGGCAGGTCGCGCGTGTCGACTTCCAGCCAGAGCGGAACCGTCGATTTTCCAGCAGCGCGAACCACCGTGCCCATCGGCAGCGGCGAGAGCGGATCGTACATGTACTGACCATTGCGCTCGCGCATGGGCAGACTTTCATACAGCTTCAGATGACCATCAAGCGGATGCTCAGGCTGACGGTTGAAGCGATGCAGCTGATCCAGCACGGGGACGAATTTGATCTGCCCCAGGAAAGCGTTATCCGTCAGATTCGTGAAGGTGAAGCCGTGAATCAAGCGATCGTGACGGGCCGCGTGGAGCTTGATGCTTTCCATCGGCCTGGCGGTGGTGGAGACGGTGAGATTGTTATCCCACGCGGCGCGGCCTTGAATGAGATAAGGCTTGCCCTGCAGCGCAAGCTGAACCAGCTGCTGCTCATGGTTGTAGAGGGCTGCGGAGAGCTTGTCCCACGCGCGGGGGTTGTCGCCCTGCTCGGCGATCGCCTGGGCGATCTGCTGCGACTGCAGCAGGCTCTTCTGTTTGAGAGGCGAATCGTCATACGAGCTGATCTGCTGATCAATCTGCGCCAGGCGATGCGTCAGCGCCTCACGCCTGCTGCCCAGAATGAAGGCGCCAAAGGCGCTGGTGTTGTGAAAGCTGTCGCCCACCGCAGCCCAGGAGGACTGGCCGCCGGCGGTCGGGCCGCTGCGGTTGAAGTTGCCCGTCAGAAAACGGGAGGCATCGGGCTTGTCGCCTGAAACCAGACCGACTTCGCTCAGCGGAATGATCAGCAGGACGTCGTAACGATCGGCCGATCGGTTGACGGTTGCTTCGCTCTGACTGGTCCAGTTTGCGTCACGATTACCCTGACTTCTGTAGCGAAAGCCAACCCACCTGCCATCGGCGTTGATGACATACTGGTAGTAGGTTTCGTCAGTGGCATCGGTCTTGAGAAAGAACTCCACGCAGTCGCCCTGCCAGGGAGAGCGGGCGTTGAGCTGCAGCTGAGTGTCGGGCGGAATGGGGCATTGAATGTGGACATGCAGCTTGCCATCCTTACGCTGGATTGCCGCCCGTGCAGCTGCATCACTGAATTTTTTTTCGACAGGCTCCATCACGCCCAGAACCTGCGTGGGACGGTCATACACCGTGAAAGGCCGGGTCCATTCGAGTCGATCGCCATCGGCAATCAGCAGGCTGGTGGATGCGGATTCGCTGGAAGCCTGCGCGTCGGACAGGTCCACCACCGGCGGCTCCTGGATCGACTTCCAGATCTTCACATCATCAATCACACCCACGAAAGGCCGGGACGTCTGAGCCGGCGACGCATACAGGTCATAGCCCAGGCCCAGGAACGGATACTCGTTGGGCGTCAGGCCTTCGAGGTCTGCAAAGCCGATGGCCTTATCGAGGCTGGCGTACAGCTTGCCATTGAGCCAGATGCGAAGCGATCCGCCTGACTCGCTGGCGACGCGAACGGTATGCCACTGCCCCACCTTGAGACTGGCCGGTTCCCCGCTGAGCTTGAGCGACTGCAGCACCTGCTTGGGCTGCTTGTCATCACGGATCTCGAACCAGGCGGTCACACGGCCGTCGGTTTCGAGATAGAGGGTGAACTGACGGCGGTAGTAGCTGTGAACCGCGTAGCTCAGCAGCGTGGCAGGCCTGCGGGCATCCTGCGCGGCGGTGGGCTTGAACTTGAGTTCGAGCGTGGCCTGCTTTTCCTTCAGACCATTGAAGCGGGCGACATAGTTGATCAGATCAGGCCCGCAGAGCAGGCCATCGGTGTCATCAACGCCCTGCCCCTGGGCGATGTTCTGTCGCGTGAATCTGGGCTTCGTGTCCGACTTGCCGCCGTCGTTGAACACCCACTGGTGATCGGGCTCCGCGGCCCATGCAGACAGCGCAACACAGATGGTCGCCACAAAGGCGATTGCGAATTTCATCTCTCTACCTTTCGTACTCAAAAATTACTTGCGGCGAGCCCAGGCGCTGCCATTGCGATACAGCTTGCCATTGACGTCGTTGTACAGACCATCGCTGGTGTTGTCGTTGGAGCGCACAGGCGCCACGTGGCCGTCGAGCCAGACGATATTGGCGACCTTGTCATGACGCGGGAACGTCACGCCGCTGGCCTTGTCGTTGATCATGGCAATGAAGTAGCTCTGGGCATTTTCATTGCGGGCCGAGTCGCTGGCGTAAACCTTGTCGGAATGCTTGCGGAAGTCATTGAGCCTGCCCCACTGGATCACCACAGGCGAGGCATAGGCATCAATGGTCGACATGCCCTGCGACACGCCGTAGGTCAGGTTGTTGTACAGCTTGAAGTAAGGCGTCTGCTTGTCGTTGGGGAACAGTTCCGTGGGGCAGACCAGGTCGGTCGACTTCATCGTTTCCACCAGCGCAGGCGTGTAACCGAGCTTGCTCAGCGCCTTGTGATAGGTGTTGCTGTGATGGTTGCCCGTCCCGGGGCCGAAATCGAACTTGCCCGGCGCCACGCGATGGAAGCTGTCAGGCAGGACATATTCCTTGTTGTCCATGCTGTACATGTTCGCGTAGACACCCACCTGGCGCAGGTTGTTCGAGCAGAGCAGCGACGCGGCATGCCTGCGGGCCTTGCCCAGCGCCGGAAGCATGATGCTCACCAGCAGCGCGATGATCGAGATGACCACCAGCAGTTCCACGAGCGTGAAGCCGTTTGAACGGGCACAAGAGAATGAGATGGAACACGACGAACGCTTACTGGACATGATGATTACTCCGCGCGAGCCGGGGTTGGGATACCTGCTGGACGACAGGTACTCTGTCGAACCATCAGTTGGTGAGAGGCAATCAGCAGTTCCCCCTTGCAGACCGTTCCTGAAGCAGGTCCCCCGGCTGAGCCGCCCCCACTGGAGGACGATTCAGCGCGGAATGGCTGACTGTCGCGGATGAGAATCTCCGCGGCGCGTCGACCGTTTTCCGCCATCTGCAGATCAATCGTGGAAAGCGTGGGCATGAGCTGCTCGCAGCCGTTGAACCCGCAGTACCCCATGACCGCCAGGTTATCGGGAATGCGAATCCCCCTGGCTCTGCAGTACTCATACACACGAATGGCAAAGAAGTCGGAATAGCAGAGGATCGCATCGAAGCGAGGCCGATCCCCGAGCCACTGCGCCAGCTTGCGATCAAACGCCTGCCTGTCGTGATACGGGAAGAATGCCACGCTGTCCTCAGAGAGCTCAAACCCTTCCTGCTGAGCCAGCTTCAGATGCTGCTCCACGCTGGAGGTTCGCAGCTTTTCGTAGCCGTCGTATTGAGTCTCCAGCCCCATCGCGCCAACCCTGCGATAGCCCTGCTGGCGCAGATGAATCAGCGCATCATGCCAGGCCTGATCGCCATTGACCGACAGAACCGTGAACCCGGTGGTCTTCACGTCATTAGGCCGGCCATGAGGCAGAATGACGGGCACTTCCAGCTGGCGCAGCAGCTCGATCTCAGCCTCATTACCCAGATAGAAGCTCGAGAGCAGCACCGCGCCGCTGTAGTTCTTCCGGCGAAGTTCCTGGAGGATTCGGCCGGGATCGCCACTTCGCAGGAAGTCGACGTAGATCCAGTCCAGATCAATGCCCGCCACCAGGCAGGTCTTTTCGAAGGCCTGCATCATCTGCGGAACCAGCGATTCGGCCGAGTGAGCCTGGGGGAAGTCGACAACCAGGAATCGGCTGCGCTGCCCGACATTGCTGACGAACACGCCCTGCCGGCCTCGACGCTCGATCAGGCCGCGCTCTTCCAACTCGTTGTAGGCGGTGTTGATGACAAAGCTGCTGACCTGAAACATCGCGGCCAGTTCACGGACCGTCTGGAGACGATCGCCCGGGCGGAGACTGCCCGAGCGGATCTGCTCTTCGAGAAAACCAGCGATCTGCTGGCTCTTGGTCTGTGGAATCACAAGGGACATGCTTCACCATCAAGAAGATGATTGGGTTTATACAGAAAACATATCAAAGCATATCAAAAAGTCAATCATTTCTGTAAATCATTTACAACAAGGCAAATAATAGGCAGACCAATCCTCCCGGCGACTGCCAGAAGTAAAAAAAGCGACGCAGCACGGAGGTACTGCGTCGCTTAATGGGCGTATCAGGCGAGGGTTAGAACTGGCCGGTCCAGTACTTGCGGAACTCCACATGACGGGGAGCCGGCTCAGGATCAAAGAACGTGGTGGGCGTGGTGGTGACGTGGCCATCGAGCCAGGCCACGTTGACCGTCTTGCCCACGTGACGGCCCTGGATGGCGTCGCGGTTCATCGTGGGGTCGGGAATGGCCGCGAAGCCATTGGCAGCCATGGTCCCGCCAGGCAGGTACATGGCGCTGCTGGCCGTGGCATTGGGGTTGGTCACCCCGTAGAACCAGTTGAGGTACGTGCCACCCGAATCGAAGAAGCCGATCGTGCTGCTCAGGCGGTTCAGACGCCTGTCGTACAACGGGATGCTTTCGATGGAACTGGACAGCGGCTTGTTGTTGACCATATCCCAGTTGATGGCCCCTGCCACCATGATGTTGGTGCCATAGTGCCCGAAGTGTGTCACCACATCGTTGCCCAGCTTCACCTGGCTCGACGGGCAGAGGAATGCCTTGTTGGTGGGATTGGCGGGCAGCCAGGCCGTTTCAGGCGCGAAGCCCGAGACTGCCAGTCGGCGGATCCAGTTCACCGAGGGAACCGGGTCGCCGGGCATGTTGGCGGCGTAGGTCAGAGGCATGTAGCCCTTATTGCCATCGGAATACGTGATGGCACCCATGTTGATCTGCCTGACAGCCGCGGCGCATTGAATGCGTCGGGCGGATTCACGCGCGTTGCCCAGCACGGGAAGCATGATAGACATCAGCAGCGAGATGATCGCAATGACCACCAGCAGCTCGATGAGCGTGAAGCCCGAGCCCGATGACCGGAAGAGTCGAGTGTCATGAAATTTTCTGCCTGACATAGTCTTGCCCTTAAGAGTGGCGTGCGTATCAGAAATGATCCTGGAGCCGGAACCAGCGTGTCTGGCCGGTCTGAATGTTGAAGGTCAATGAAGTTGCACCCCGGGCAACGATCTGTCCGGTAGTCAGATCGAGGACGTCTTTCTTGTCTTTCCACTGCAGCGTCTTTTCGCCATCACGAATGGCGTGGAAGACGATCAGCCCACGGCCGGCGTAGGTCACATCCTGGGCCGGGCCGATGGGCGTGATATCCGCCTGCTGAGCCAGATAGCGCAGCAGAGGCACGCTCAGGCCGCCGGGCAGCGCCGAGTAGACGCCTGTCCAGCCATTGCCACGCTTGAGCGCCAGGCCGACTTTGCCCTGCGTTCCCGTGAGGGTCGCCAGCGCCTGAGCGCTGCTGTCTTCCACCCAGAACAGCGGGCTGCGGGTTTCGGTGAACAGTTCTTCCACACCGGGCACGGCTTTGGCCCCGGCGCTGGTGGGAACATATCGGCGGACCCCCAGATCGGACAGATCCGCTTTGGCGGTGATGCCCGTGAGCCTCTTCACCGACGCTTCAAAGCCCTGAGGCTGGCTCAGGCCCACGCCGTGGAGGAACACCAGCACGCGGCCGTCTTTCTGGAAGCGGGATTCGATGGCCTTGATCTGCTCATCCGAAATGCTCTGCGAGCTGAGGAAGATCATCATCCGGTAGTCGGGCAGATTGGGATGCGTGAGATCCGACAGCAGGTAACGATCCCACGACAGACCCGAGTGGCTCAGCACCGCTCGCATCGCCGCGTGATTGGTCACCGCAGTGGCAGCCCCGAAGATGTTCCTGCGGGTGCTGAAAGGCAGCGAGTTTTCGTCGGCGAACACCGCGACCTGCCCCACTTCATGCTTCACAGGCTGCTCGGCCTGCAGCTGGGCCACGCGGGCCCCTTCGCGCACGGCCAGCATGTAATCGTCGGTCAGCCAGGTGTTGCCTCCCAGCCCGTAGAGCCATGCCCCCTGGCCCAGCGTCAGCGCGTGGCCAAGATCACGGCGGTACTGATGGGCCCAGCCTTCCGCAGTCTGAGGCACGCCCCACGATGCACGGAAGTTCCATGCATCCGCAGGCAGCCACGACCAGTTGGAGCGGTAGTCCAGCTCGGCCAGATGCAGCTTGCCATGCAGGTTGTACGAGCTGACCAGTGCGTTGATCGCACCATAGCGCCCCTGCTCACGCGTCAGACCGTAAGGAATGACGCTCACCGAACCATCAATGCCCTTGCTGTTAAGCAGGCGGGCAAGGGCTTCCTTGGTCAGGTCCTGGCCGTGGATCACGTCGTTGTAGTAGGTGATGACCAGCGAAGGTCGGCCGACGCCGCGCTTGTACGCCTGACCGAAGAGATCGAGCGTGTCCACGTTGCCCTGAACGACAAACAGGTTCCAGTCCATGACCCGGCGTTCTTCAGGCACATTCAGACGCAGGTACAGCGATTCAGGCGAACGTTCTTTTTCCGCGGGGAACTGGACAGTATCGAATGTGACCTTGTCATCGCCCCAGGCCTTTCGCAGAGCAGCCTGATCGTTGTTGTAGCGTTCACGCAGCCACTGGCGGTAGGAGACCAGCGCCCCTTCAGAACGATCGGCGTGAGCCGGGCCGTGGATGTGGAAGAACTGGCCATCGTTGCCACCGGTGATATGCACACCGATGACTGCTTTGCCCACGGGCGACTGAGCCAGGAACTTGCCCATCGCTTCCATGAATCGGCTGCCCACTTCGCGGTAGGCCGGCGCGGTGTAGGAGAAGTTGATCGTCTCGCCTTCCTTGAGCTGATCAAACACGCGCCACGCGCCCTTGTGGCCGATGGTGCGATCGCCGTTGAAGTTGATCCACGCCGCTTCCGGGTGACGCTCGACAAAGCCGCGAGGTGGGTCGAGGTTCAGATAGAGCATGATGCGCGTGTCGATATTGCGACGCAGCGCGTGCGTCAGCTGCTTCTCAAGGTAGGTGAAGTCGAAGGTGTCATCGTCGATCCACAGCGGCTCGCCATAACGCTTGTTCTGCGTATCGCCGGCGTAGATGGGCACCCAGTGAATGGGCACACCGGCTTCGCCCATCTGGCGGTGCGTGCCATAGGCCGGGTACGAGCTGGGACCGGGCACAAAGCCCAGCGAACCGACAGGCTTGTCGTTGATCTTCACCACCACCGAAGAACCGTTGACGCGTTCCAGCTCGGCCCTGAGCGGCTCACGCTGCTTCATGCGCCAGACCAGTTCATCTTCGCCCAGCGTGTAGGCCGACTGCAGTTCGTTAGTCTGAACGGGCAGCTGCGCTATGGCGGTGGGCGCCACGTGCATGGTGATGTCATCCCACACGATGGTCGCCGGGCTGCCACGCAGGCTCAGACGCAGCCTGGCCTGGTTGTAGCCTTCAGGAGCCTTGAAGGTGAAGAATGAGCGGCGCCACTGGCCCTGCGAAGGGCTCACCAGCGGGTTGATCAGGCTGTCGCGGAAATACTGCGGAGCCTTGCCCGGGCCGGTGACTTCAATGAGAAAATGGGCCGCAGCGCCCAGACGGTAGTCAGGCAGCTGATAGTGGCCCTGAACCAGATAGGTCACGCCAGGCTGGATGTCCATCGCCTGGGCCTGTTCGAGAATGATTTCGCCCTGGATGTGAGGCTTGCCCATGCGCAGCGCGTGCGACCCCGTCCTGCCCCCTTCGGTCAGTACCACTTCCGCGTTGGTGCGCGGGGCGGTATCGCTCGCGTTGCTGCTGCTGTCGATCAGTTCATGGCCATATTCAAGCGTGGGCTTCATTTCCTGGCTGATGCGATAACGCCAGCCCTGAGGCTGATTCGCCTGGGAAGCGTCAGCGGTTTCAAAGGAACCATTGACCACGAGATTGCGGCCGTCGGTGGGCTCAATGCGGATCTGACAGTTCACCACCGGAACCGCCGCCGAGCCCAGCTTGAGAACCAGCACGCCATCCTGCTCGGCCTGCGTCACGAAAGGCGGAAACTGCGTGGTGTTCACCCAGTAATGCTGTCCCTTGGTGATGGCCAGCTTGCGGGGAGCCACGGCCAGCTGAATCGGGCCCTTGCTGTCCACGATGAAGGTCATGCCCTGCTCCGTATCAACCAGGCGGTTGATCGACACATCACGGGCATTCTGAGCGTTGAGCACCTGAACCGGACCACCCTTGATGCTCACCGCATCAGGCGCGCCACCCGCAGCGGCGGCGGCTTTGGCGGCAGCAGTCACCCAGGGCGGCGTGATGGCCTGGCCCGACTTCCAGCGGATCGAACGCCACTTCGTCGTGCCATTGGTGCCCACGCCGGTGGAGTAGTCGCCGATACGCACGTAGTCGATCGGGCCGAAGAAGGATTCATTGACCTGCAGCGGATCAGCTTTGCCTTCCTGATACAGACGCAGTACCCAGGCATCGCCCTGCTTGTGAAGCGTCACCCAGAAGGTGGTGAACTTCGTGTAATCGCCTCGGGTCCAGCCGCCTGCAGCAGGCGCCATCAGCACGTGGCCGCCACCCAACTGCACCGCGGTGAACTTCGCGCCGCTGCCCAGCAGCACGCCGCCGGCGAAGTATTCCGAGCGGTGTTCGGAGGCCACTTCAAACGTGAGCGTGAACGCCTCGGCGGGCTTGTCGAAATTGATCTGATACGCCGCAGCGCCCGTCACCGGCTTTTCATCGTCACCGGTGGCAATGACCAGATGATCGGAAGCAAGCGTGGTCTTCGAAGGCTCAGCGAAGGAGATAATGCGCCAGCGCGGGGTGGTGGCAGCATCAGTGGGCAGGCCCTGGCGTCCCTGATCGGTTCCAGGCTGATAGTTCACGTCCCAGGCAATCTCTGCTTCCTGGCCCATCGCCGGGCTCAGGCAGGCCAGCAGGACTACCGTCATCAGCCAGGACATCCAACGTCGGTTCAACATGATGCTCAGTTCCTTTCTTCTGCGTTCATCTGAAGGGAACCAGCGGCTCCCGTTTCAGAGCAGTTTTTCTTCAGTTCAAAGCGACGCTCAGACCTTCACGCGAGGTGGCGATTGCGGCACCGGTCCGGTGGACTGGCGAGCAATAAACCGGAAATCGATGGTCTGAACCACGGGCGTCTGCCCCGGTCCCTCCATCGCCTGTCGAAGCATTTCAAATGCGGTGACGCCCACCTCGTAGCGAGGCTGGTGAATCGTTGTAAGGGCAGGCCTGCAGAACTGCGATTCGAGCGTGTCGTCAAACCCGATGACACTCAGGTCTCTGGGAATCACCAGACCCACATCCTGCATGGCAGCCAGGGCAGCCACCGCGCAGGAGTCGTTATTCATCACCAGCAGCTTGGGAAGCTTTCCTTCCAGAGCACGCTGCCTGATTAAATCATAGGCCTGTTGTTCGTATTGTCTCGAAGGCGTGAAGCGGAAGTCTTCGCTGACCTGCAGATCGATCCCCTGCTCCCGACAGGCTTCCCGCCAGAGCGTGAACTTGGTCCCCGGGTTCTTCCAGTCCGAAGGCGTGCAGACAAAGATGCCCGACTTGTGATTCAACTGGGCCAGATGCTCCGCCGCCTGGCGCATGGCAGGCAGACGGTTGAACGACAGCTTCCAGCCCGGCGTGTCAGGCGTCCAGTCCACAAAAACCGTCGCAGTTCGCGCATCGGCCAGTCGCTTGAGGACAGGCTTCCCCAGCGCCACGGCGCTCATGATAATCAGCCCATCGACCTGCCTGTCGAGCAGATGATTGACCGTCTCAAGCAGCTGGCCCTGACTGTCAGGCGCGCCCAGAGCCACGAAAGGCGTATACCCTGCTTCACGGGCGGTGTTTTCGATATCCGCCAGCTTTTCCATGGTCACAGGCGTGTGGAACGAGCCGACGATGATGCCCACCGTCATGCTCCTGCCTGTCTTCAGGCCGCGGGCCATGAGGTTGGGACGGTAGTTGAGCTTGCGGGCGGCTTCAAAGACCAGCTGACGCGTTTCCGGGCGATAGCGGGGATGGTCGCGCAGAATTTCCGAGACCGCGCTGACGCTCAGGCCAGTGGCTTTGGAAATGTCGCTGAGACTGCCCATCTGATGGATTCTCGGAAATGCGTGTCATCCAGGTTCGAACACATGCGTTCAATACCCCGGCCCTCCGGACATGTCAGCGGTCGTAGATCTATCGAATAGCTTATCGTAACGATTCGACGCGTCAATGGAAAAATTCCAGGCCGCCTGATGACTTCCTGCGGCTGCACGGGAATGGCTTGCAAAATCATGCGGAGGATTGATGCGATCAGGCTTTATGCAGGCGGACTGATAAGGGACTGCAAACAGCGATGTTGCAGAGCCTTCCCGGGTACGTCCTGCCCCTTGCGATATGCAGCTGCGCCCCTGCTCTCATCCACCTCCGCCTTGCGATGCCCTCATCCCATGCGCATAAAAAAACACCCCCGCCAGTCTCGTGCGGGGGTGCGGGGTGTGAATCGGGATAAGCCATCAGCCCTGAGGCATATCGACGATGCGGACGACCACCGGCGGGCCCTGGATGACATCCAGCTGCGCCACGCGGGCGATGGCCTGCTTGAGCGAGCCCTGACGGGCTTCGTGGGTCGTGACCACCAGCGGAACCCACTGGCCGGCGTTGGCTTCGTGCTGCAGGATGGCAGACAGGCCGATGCCCGCATCGCCCAGGATGGTGCTCACCTTGGCCATCACGCCCGGAACATCGCGGGCGGTCATGCGGATGTAGAACCGGCTCTGCAGGTCGTCGGGGTTGACCGACGCCACGGGCTCATGACGGTCGGCCCAAAGGTTCATGTCGTTGAAAGCGCGGGGATACCAGCCGCTGGCGACGTTGAGCAGGTCGCTGACCACCGCCGAGGCGGTGGGAAGCTGACCGGCGCCACGGCCCATGTACATGGTGTGCCCCGTCGCGTGGCCGTAGACGCTCACCGCGTTGAAGCTGCCATTCACATTGGCTACCGGCAGGTTCGCATGCAGGAAGCAAGGCTGAACGCTCAGGCTCAGCCCGTTGGCCTGCTTTTCACCAATGGCCAGCAGCTTCACGCCGTAGCCCAGCTCCGCCGCGTAGCGGATGTCTTCAAGCTGCAGCGTGTCGATGCCTTCGTTGAGGACCTGATCCTCAGCCACCTTCGCGCCAAAGGCCAGCGAGGCCAGGATGGCCAGCTTCTGGGCCGCGTCCTTGCCCGACACGTCGAGCGTGGGGTCGGCTTCGGCGTAGCCAAGCTGCTGGGCCTCACGCAGGGCATCGGCGTACGATTTACCCTTCTGGACCATCTCGGTCAGAATGAAGTTGCACGTGCCATTGAGGATGCCATAGATCGCGTGGATCTGATTGGCCATCAGCCCGAAGTTCAGCGCGGTGATGATGGGAATCCCACCGGCGCAGGACGCTTCAAAAGCGATGCTCACGTTGTGCTGGCGGGCCAGGGCCAGCAGTTCCGGCCCTTCCGCAGCCAGCAGGCTCTTGTTGGCGGTGATAACATGCCTGCCCGAGGTAATGGCCTGGCGGACATACTGGCTCACCACGCCCTTGCCCCCGGCCACTTCGATGACGATGGGCATATCGGCGGTGGCGAAGAAGTCGGCGGCATTGCTGGTGACCATCGAACTGGCCACGCCGGTGCGTTCGATCGTAGTCTGGGTGTTACGAACGAGAATCTTGCGCAGCGTCAGCCTGCTGCCGATGCGCTGGGTGTAAAGTTCAGCCTGTTCGGTCAGAAGCTTGACCACACCGCTGCCGACCGTTCCACAACCGATAAGACCTACGCCGATTTCCTTCTGGGCCACTTGCAGACTCCTCTGGGAATAGAGGGATCAGGATAACAGCAGCCGAGGTGATCTGCGAATGCGGCCGTGCCTGTTTCACCGGTCATCAGGCCATTTTTCAGGGCCAGACTTCAATCGCCGTCGTATCCCGGCTAGAATGACTGGCTATGAACGCTCAACTTCCCTCGCACGACCTTGATGATGAACCTGTTTTTCAGCCGCTCTGTGCCATTTTCAGGCGCTTCCTCAAGAAGCAGGGCCTGAAGTTCACCCCTGAGCGCGCCAAGATCCTCAATGCGGTGCTCTCGAAGGAAGGCGTGTTCGAAGCCGATCAGCTGCTGCACGAAATGCGTCAGGATGGCGACCGCGTTTCCAAGGCCACCATCTACCGCACGCTCAAACATCTGCTCGAAGCCAGGATCATTTCCGAAGTGCTCATCGACTCCAAGCAGGCTCACTATCAGCTCTGCTTCGGGAAGGAAGCCAAGGGCCACCTGGTGTGTCTGGAAACCTCGAAGGTCGTCGAGTTCCCGACCAACGAGATCAACCAGATTTTCGAGCGCGTCTGTCAGGAGCATGGCTACGAGCCGGTGAGCTTCCGCTTCGTGATCTACGGCCTGAGCCCCGAAGGCAAGAAGGCCGCGGCGGAAGAATAAGCACCGCTCTGTCGACTCTCACAGAAACCCCCGAACCCAGGTCGACCCGGCCTGGGTTTTTCTTTGCCTGCTCTGTGCAACAAAAAAACGCCCGGAGTTTTCCGGGCGTTCGTGAGTCGTTATGACTTCTGGCAGGATTACTCGTCGTAACCCTTGAGCGGGCGATACCAGATGTTGCGGAAGCGCACCGGGTTGCGGTGGTCCTGCAGCATCAGCGGGCCCACCGGGCCGTGAGCCTTGTAGGGGAAGATGGCCTTGTGGCCGGGGATGAAAGGCAGCACCTGGTCGTGGTGGATCACCACGCCGTTGAAGATCACCGTGATGCGGGCCGGAGCGATGAGCTTCTCGCCTTCAAAGCGCGGCGCGATCCAGATGATGTCATACGTCTGCCACTGGCCGGGCTCGCGGATGGGGTTCACCAGCGGCGGGTACAGGCCGTAGAGCGAGCCGACGGTTCCGTCGGGATAGGTCGGGTTGTTGTAGTTGTCGAGCACCTGCACTTCGTAGATGCCCATGAGGAACACGCCGCTGTTACCACGGCCCTGGCCCGTGCCTTCGATCTCCGTGGGCGAGGCCCATTCCACGTGCAGCTGGCAGTCGCCAAAGGCAGCTTTGGTCTGAATGTTGCCCGTACGTGGGGCCACTTCCATGTAACCATTCTCCACCTTCCACTGGGCCGGCGAGCCATCGCTGGTCTTCACCCAGCCATCGAGCGACGTGCCATCAAACAGGACGATGGCGTCGGACGGGGCGTCGCTGTTCTGCTTGCCCGGCGTGACCACGCGAGGCTGCGGACGCTTGGGGTCATGCACGTGATACTGGCTGCCCGGAATCACCGGCGTGCCAAGGTATCCCAGACCGGAAGGATCAGGCTGAGTGTTGTCGGTCGTCATCAGAAAATCTCCATGAAAAATGGACCAGCAGCTTACGTTCCGATTCAGCCTGACACAAACGTCAACTACACCGAAACCGATCAGTCATCCTGGTCCAGATCGGCTTCTTCAATGGCGCGGGATGTCTTGTACTCGCCGGAAATCCACTTGCCTAGGTCGATGGTCCTGCATCGCTTGCTGCAGAAGGGAAAGGTCTGAACATCCTCCGTCACCGGCTCTTTACAGATGGGGCAGCGATACTCCGCCGCGGGCTTCGGGGGTTCTGCGCGTTCAATCATGGCCTGTTCCTCCAAACTCAAAAAACAACTGGCGCTAGGCCAATGCCTGAAACATTATCCCCATCAGGCAGGTGAATCAATCAACGTGAAGGGCAACCTCAAACCCGGACGCAGGCCAGCCTCGCTCATCGACCACGATCGGCGTCGGGTTGCCCGCCCAGGCGTAGCGCAGTTTCGTGATGCCTGAGAAAGAGCCGGGCAGCAGCACAATCGTGTCTGCGATCACCTGCGGCCGGGCAGTTATCCATGTGTTTTCACGGAGTACCTCGAACGTCGCTGCATCGGGCGCATCAAGATTCACCAGCGACAGCCTGCCCGCAGCCCCGGCGAAGTGCAGCTCGATGCCCTGCGGCGTCAGAATGGCATGATGCAGCACCGAGCCGTGGCGATGGCCTGCTTCCGCATTGGCCTGATCGGCGTAGACCAGCCCCATCGCAATCTCCGCTGCTCGCTGAGCGAGTGTGCATTTACGGGTGGGATGAATCTGCTGCGCATCGCCAAGGTCCAGCGTGGGGACCAGGCCCAGAGAGACGTCGCTCATCACCACGCGCTGCTGCGCGAATCGCACGCCAGGCCAGTCATCCTGTGGCCGATCGCATTGAATATCCAGATGGCCGGGCAGTTCCACCACCACCGCAGGCAGCGGGCCCAGCAGATCACGCACACTGGCCACCACCGCAGACAGCGACTGCTCGTAATGCTCGGCGTAGCCCAGAATGGCGTCGCTCTCACCCTGATACCAGAGCAGGCCCGCGAAGGCCTCCCCCGCCAGCGGCGCGAGCATGCCGTTGTAGAGCACCGCTGGCGTATGCACGTTACCCAGATCAGCAGGATACGCAGGCATCGGCGGGTAAGGCCGGCCTGCGTTGAAGCTCTCGCGCGCCATCGCCAGCCACGGGACCATCTGCTGATTCCACTGCTTCATCTGCGGGGCCAGACGCAGGTAGCACGCATGCAGGTTGTCCATCGCATCAGGCTGCTGCCCAAGCTGTTCATCGAACTGCTCAAGCTTCTGGCGGACGAAGTCACGATCAATCAGACGGGCCCGACTCGTCCACGCCATGGCCGGCGTGTGCCCCACCGCAGTCTGCACAAAGCCGACAGGCATCTGCAATCGCTTCGCCAGCGCCCAGGCGAAGTGATAGCCCACCGCCGACACGCGATTGAGGCGGTCCAGCGCATCGTCCCACTGGATCACTGCGGTATTCATCGGCCTGGCGGCGACGCGCATGGGAATGGGCACAAAGCGCACCACTGGCCGATGGGCTGATTCCCGCTGCGCCGCCGTGGGCTGCTCCTCCTCCACCAGGCTCGAGAGCGTCATGGCCATGTTCGACTGGCCCGCGCAGAGCCAGAGCTGGCCGCAGTAGATGTCCGTCAGTGCCACATGCTGACCATCGTCACTGCGAACCTCGCCTGCGTAGGGTCCGCCTGCGGGAAGTGGCGGAAGCTGGCAGCGCCAGCAGCCTGTGGCTGCATCAGCCTGCGTCGTGACGGTGTGAGATCCGAGGGTGATATGCACCGTCGCGCCCGGCGATGACTGGCCGCGCACGGGGATGGGTCTGCCATGCTGCACGACACCACCGCTGCGCACCAGACCTGTCACTGTCAGTGCTGCGACGTGAGACATGACCACCTCAGACGATGCGATGGAAAATCAGAAGACTCACTCAGCGAGGCAGATCGGCCAGCAGAGCTTCAGCACGATCCTGCCAGCTGCCATGGAAAAGCAGTTCGATCTGTCGCTGTTCGTGCCCCAGGTGCTCGATGCGCACTTCGAGCATATCCTCGCCCAGCGTTCCGCCGAGCCGGTCGGCCCATTCCACCACCAGCACGCACTGCTGGCGCAGTTCGCCGCCACCAGCGGCCGGGTCCCATCCGATGGATTCGAGTTCTTCCAGGCTGCCCACACGATAGGCATCGACATGCACGAGCATCGGCCTGCCTGCTCCTGCGGGATATTCATGCACGAGCACGAAGGTCGGGCTGGCCACCTGAGCGCTGTCCACGCCCAGGCCCTGAGCCAGGCCGCGGGTGAACTGCGTCTTGCCTGCGCCAAGTTCGCCGATCAGCGCGATCAGATCACCGGCGCGGGCATGACGGCCGATGGCCTGCCCCACCGCCATCGTCTGCTGCGGGCTGAAGGACTGGCCGACCCATTGGTTTCGCGATTGTGCAGATGTACTGGTCATGACCCGTGATGCTCCCACCCCAGCGCCTCCATCGGCCTGGTGTTGCCTTGTGCGTCACATGATACAACACCCGGGTCGGCTGTGATCTTACCTACCACCGTGATCGACACCCCTTCAATCTCCCGGCCGATCGCCGCCAGCTTTTCAGGCGCGAGCGTGAAGCACAGTTCGTAATCTTCGCCATCAACCAGCGCATGGCGCCAGGCAGGCTGGCCATCGCGCTGCGCCGCCTGCATCGCCGCAGGGCTCACAGGCAGGCGGTCGATCTCGATCGTCGCGCCCAGGCCGCCTGGGCTGCAGAGGTGGCCGATATCGCGCGACAGGCCATCGCTCAGGTCGAGCATGCTGCTGGGACGAATCGCCGGGTCGGCCGCCAGCTTCTGCCCCACGCGCAGGCGAGGGGTGAAATCCAGATGATGCACGTACCCCTGCAGATCCTCCAGGCTCCCGCCCAGCTGGCCGGTGACGCAGATCAGATCCCCGGGTTTCGCCCCTGAGCGCAGAATCGGGCTGATGCCCGCAGGCATCGCAGCCAGCACAGTGACCGAGAGAATCAGCTTCCCATCCCACATCGAGATGTCGCCGCCAAAGAGCGGGCACTGAAAATCGCCTGCGGTCTGGCGCATCGCGGTGAAGAG
>Ga0182792_1000905_pt1 | contig 25879 bp, 19 predicted proteins | sample Passage237B_FD_130497 | JGI IMG/M metagenome (GOLD analysis project Ga0182792, IMG submission 130497) | Cellulose adapted compost microbial communities from Newby Island Compost Facility, Milpitas, CA, USA - Passage2 37B (version 2) (version 2) ...
GCCGTCCTTGGACAGCGACTGGTGCACGTGCATGCCGCTGCCGTTGTCGCCGACGATCGGCTTGGGCATGAAGGTGGCGGTCTTGCCGTTGCGGTGGGCGACGTTCTTGACGATGTACTTCAGCGTCAGCAGCTCGTCGGCCTTGCGCACCAGGGTGCTGAACTTGGTGCCGATCTCGCACTGGCCGGCGGTGGCGACCTCGTGGTGGTGGACCTCGACCTCGATGCCGGCCTCTTCCAGGGTCTTGCACATCTCCGCGCGCAGGTCGTGCAGCGAGTCGGTCGGGGCCACCGGGAAGTAGCCGCCCTTCACGCCGGGGCGGTAGCCGCTGTTGCCGCCCTCGTACTTGGTACCGCTGTTCCAGGCCGCCTCTTCCGATTCGATCTTGAAGAAGGTGTGGCCCATCTCGTTGGCGAAGCGCACCGCGTCGAAGATGAAGAACTCCGGCTCCGGGCCGAAGAACGCCAGGTCGGCGATGCCGGACGACTTCAGGTAGGCCTCGGCGCGCTTGGCCACGCCGCGCGGGCAGCGCGAATAGGCCTGCATCGTCGCCGGATCGAGCACGTCGCAGGTCAGGATCAGGGTCGGGTCGGCGGTGAACGGGTCCAGCAGCGCCGTGTCGGCGTCGGGCAGCAGGACCATGTCCGATTCGTTGATGCCCTTCCAGCCGGCGATCGAGGAACCGTCGAACATCTTGCCGTCCTCGAACAGCGACGGCTCGACGATGCTGGCCGGGAAGGTCACGTGCTGCTGCACGCCCCGCATGTCGACGAACCGCAGGTCGACGAACTCGACCTTGTTGTCCTTGATCAGCTTCTCAACGTTTTCCACGGACATCGCTTGCAACCTCGGGTTGATGGGTAGCCCTCCCCTAGCAGGCACCGTGCCAACTTTCGGCCGATCACAAGCCATTGATTTGCATGAATCCCCGCACCAGAAGTTGGTGACTGCACCAGCCGGGTGCATCATTGCGGTGCAATTACGCACCAAAATGGGGTAATTGGTCCGGCGACGCGACCGCGGTCACGCTCACGTATGCTGGGGCGCCCCGTCCCGCCCGCGCGCCGTGTCCGACCCGTTCTCCGCCCTGCTGCTGGGCATCCTCGAAGGCCTCACCGAGTTCCTGCCGGTCTCCAGCACCGGCCACCTGCTGATCGCGCAGCACTGGCTGGGCGCGCGCTCGGACTTCTTCAACATCGTCATCCAGGCCGGGGCCATCCTCGCCATCACCCTGGTGTTCCGGCGCCGCCTCTGGGCGCTGGCCACCGGCTGGCGCGATGCGGCCCACCGCGACTACCTGCTCAAGCTGGCGACCGCCTTCCTGGTGACCGCGCTGGTGGGCCTGCCGGTACGCCTGGCCGGCTGGGAACTGCCGGAGACGGTCACGCCGGTGGCCTGGGCGCTGATCCTGGGCGGGGCGTGGATGCTGCTGGCCGAACGCCTGGCCGAGCGTCGCGGCGAGGTGGCCACCGTCACCTGGACGGTAGCGGTGCTGGTGGGGCTGGCGCAGGTGGTGGCCGGCGTGTTCCCAGGCAGCTCGCGCTCGGCCGCGGCGATCTTCATGGCCATGCTGGCCGGCACCAGCCACCGCCCGGCGGCGGCGGAGTTCGTGTTCCTGGTCGGCATTCCCACCATGTTCGCGGCCAGCGGCTACGCCTTCGTCGAACTGGCGGCCGAGGGCGGCCTGGGCACCGAGCCCTGGGGCGACGTGGCGCTGGCGTTCGCGGCGGCCACGCTCACCGGCTTCGCCGTGGTGCGCTGGCTGATGGGTTACATCAAGGCGCACCGCTTCACCGGCTTCGCCCTGTACCGCATCGCGCTGGGCGCGGCGCTGCTGCTGTTCCTCCCGGTCGGCCGCTAGCGGCGCGCGCGGTGCGGGCGCATCATCGGGCGGCAGGCATGCAGGTCCCCACCCGCCCCCGGAAAAGGAGGTCGCCATGAACCGTTCGTCTTCCCTGCCGGCCGTGCTGGCGGCCGCGCTGGCCCTGGCCGGCTGCGGCCGCGACGCGGCACCGGAACCGCCGGCGGGCGCGCCGCCCGCATCGGATGCCGCCGCGCAGGCCGGCCCGCCGCCCCCGTCCCCCGCGGACGCGGCCCTGCTCGCCGGCTACCACTGGCAGCTGGTGGAGGCCCGCGATGCGCAGGGCCAGCCCCTCGCGGCGCTGGCCGGCGCCACGGAGCGTCCGCTGCGCCTGGACTTCGCCGACGGCCGGTTGGGCGTGGGCAACCTGTGCAACCGCATGGGCGGGGGCTACGCGCTGGAAGGCGACCGCCTGCGCGTGCAGCCGCTGGTGTCCACGCAGATGGCCTGCGCGGACGAACGGCTGATGGCCCTGGAGCGCGAGGCCGGGCGTCGGCTGCAGGGCGAGTTCGCCCTGGCGCTGGAGCCTGGCGACCCGCCGCGGCTGGCCCTGACCGACGCCGCCGGCGACGTGCTGCGCTTCGAGGGCACGCCCACGGCCGAGACCCGCTACGGCGGCCCCGGCGACACCGTCTTCCTCGAGGTCGCGGCGCAGACCGCGCCGTGCACCCACCCGGAGCAGGGCCCGCGGCAATGCCTGCAGGTGCGCGAGGTCGCCTACGACGCCAACGGCGTGCGGACCGGGGAAGCCGGGCCGTTCGCCAGCCTGTACGAGGGCATCGAGGGCTACGCCCACGAGCCGGGCGTGCGCAACGTGCTGCGGGTCAAGCGCTTCCGGCGCGACCCCGTCCCGGCCGACGCCTCCGACACCGTGTACGTGCTGGACATGGTGGTGGAGTCGGAAACCGCGAACTGACCGGCCGCGGGCGCGCAGGCGAGGCAGACGCCGCCGCCCGCCGCAGCCCCGGCGGGCCCGCGGCTCGGGTCGCGGCCCCGCCCGCGGCGGCGACGGCCCCGCCGCGGCTCAGGCCAGCTGCGGGTTGAGCGTATAGGTGCCGTAGGTCGCCGCCTCGGCCAGCACGTGGCCCTGGGCGGCGCGCAGCACGTCGGCGGCGGTGAAGCGCTGCGGCAGCTCCAGCGTCGGCACGTCGAGCGCGAACACGCGGAAGAAGTAGCGGTGCACGCGCAGGTCGTTGAACGGCGGATAGGGGCCGTCGTAGCCGAAGTAGTCGCCGGCCAGCGCGTCGTCGCCGGCGAACCAGCCGGTGTAGTCGTTCAGGCCCTGGCGCGCGCCGGCCGGGCCGGGCGGCGTGCGCTTGCCGCGCGCGGTGACGCCGTCGCTGCAGCTGCCGGCGGCGATCTCGCGCACGCCCGGGTCGATATCGGCCACCGCCCAGTGCACGAACTCGGCGCGCGGCTGCTCCACCGGGATCTGCAGGTCCTCGCGGCCGACCGTCTCGGCCACGGTGGGCGCGTCCGGGTCGACGCACAGCAGCGCGAACGAACGCGTGCCGGCAGGGACGTCGTCCCAGGCCAGGTGCGGGTTGCGGTTGGCCGCGAAGCCGTCCGGCCCGCCCATGGCGAACGCGGCCGGGATGCGGCCGCGGGGCTCGAAACTCTCGCTCCAGATGCGCATGGTCGTCCTCCCGTCGGGGTCAGGCGTCAGGGTAGCCCAGGCGCGCGGCCACCGGCTGCAGCCGCGCGAACGGGCCGGCCAGCACCGCGGCGTAGGCGCGCCAGCGGCCCGGCGGCAGCGCGCGCGGCGACGCCGGCGGCGGCGGCAGGGCGATGCCCAGCGCCTGGCCGATGGCCGCGGCCAGCTGCGGCGGCGAGTCCAGCACCGCGTCCAGGCGCAGCAGCGCGAGCGGGTACAGGTCCTGTTCGCGGATGTCGGCCAGCTGCTCCAGCACGCCGGCCAGCCACTCGGCGGCGACCGCCGGCGTCTCCAAGGCGAACGGCGCCCCGGAGGCCAGCCAGTCCAGCAGCATGTCGCGCGGGTCGCGCACCACGGCCAGCAGCCGCCCTTCCGGCAGGTGCGGGCGCAGCGCCAGCAGCAGGGCGTTGTCCCACCACGGCAGCCAGTCCACCGCGTTGCCGTCGCCGATGCCGCGCGCGGGCAGCGCCGCGCGCCACTGCGCCACCAGCGCGGCCGGGTCCAGCCGGCCGTCGCGCAGCGCGGGCGCGGCGCCGGGCGACTGCAGCGGGTCGTCCGGGGGCGCGGGGGTGAAGCGGTCGCGCAGCACCGGCCCGCCGGCGGCGGCCAGCGCGTCGACCACCCGCTCCACGCCGGAGCCGGGCGCGCCCCACACCAGCAGCGGGCGCGGCGCGCCGGGCGCCGGGGTGGCCAACGCGGGCCAGGGGCCGGCCGCGCCGGCGGGCGGCGGCAGCGGCACGCGGCGGTCGCGGTAGTCGTCGTGCAGCGCCTGCCATTCGGCCAGTGCCTCGGCCGGGCGGCCGGCGCGGTCCAGCAGACGCCCCAGCCAGCTGCGCAGCGCGGTGCGGTCGTCCTCGGCGGCCTGCGCCGCGACCAGCGCGCGGGCCTGCGCCAGTGCCGCGTCGGGGTCGCGGGCCAGCTGCGCCTCGGCCAGGAAGCGGCCGCCGGCCACGTCGTCCGGGCGCAGCGCCAGCAGGCGCCGCGCGATGCGCTCGGCGCCTTCGGCATCGCCGGCGCGGTCGCGGGCGAACAGCGCCGTCTGCAGCGCCGGCGCGTGGTCGGGCATGGCCGCCAGCCAGCGCTCGAGCACGCGCTCGCCGTCCGCCGTGCCCGGCGCCTCCAGCGCCAGCCGCGCCGCCCACAGCGCGCCCGCGTCGGCGCGCGCGGCCAGCGCCGCTTCCAGCGTGGCCACCGCGTCGTCGCGGTCGCCGCGCGCCTGCCACAGCGCCATCAGGCCCTGCAGCACGGCGCGGTCGTCCGGGTACGCGGGCAGCGCGCGGCGCAGATGCGCCAGCGCCGCCTCGGCGCGCCCGGCCTGCAGCGCGTACAGGCCGGCCACGCGGTGCAGCGCGGGGGTATCGGTGCCGGCCTGCTCCAGCAGCGGCGCGACCAGCTCGAAGGCCTCGTCGTTGCGGCCCTGGGCGGCGGCCACGCGCGCCAGCAGCGGCTGCAGGGCGCGCGCGTCCGGCAGCAGCCCGGCCACGCGGCGGAAGGCCTGCTCGGCGAAGGCCCAGTGCCCGCGCGCCAGGTAGGCGAAGCCCAGCGCGGACAGCAGCTGCGGGTCGTCCGGCAGGCGTTCGCTGGCGGCGGAAGCCAGCGCCAGCGCGCGCGCGGCATCGCCCTGGCGCAGCGCCAGCAGCGCCTCCACCGCGGCCAGGCGCGGATGGTCGGGATCGATGCGCGCGGCGGTGCGCGCCAGCCGGGCCGCGGCGTCCAGGTCGCCGCGCAGCAGCGCCAGCTGCGCCTGCGCCAGGTAGGCCGGCAGATGGTTGGGGTCCAGGCCCAGGGTCTCGTCCAGGGCCAGGCGGGCGGCCTCGGGCTGGCCGCTGCGCGCCAGCAGCGCGGCGCGCTCGAACTGCAGCCCGGCGTCTTCCGGCGCCAGGGCGATGGCCGCGTCCATCGCCACCAGCGCCGCGGCGGCATCGCCGGCCTGCGCCAGCACCACCGCCAGCGCACGCTGGGCCGGGGCGCTGTCGGGGGCGGCGTCGGCCCATTCGCGGGCCAGGGCCAGGGCCAGGTCGAAGGCGCCGCTGCGCAGCGCCTGGTGGATCGATTCCTGCATCGGGGTGTTCCGGGGAAAACCCGCAGTCTACCGCCGCGGCTCAGGCGGCCGGCAGGGCCGCGCACAGGCGCTCGGCCAGCCAGCGCTCGGCGAAGCCGTCGCCGGCCAGGTTCTCCATGAAGGCGCAGTGGCCGCCCCAGCGCGCCACCTCCAGGGTCGCGCCCGGCGGCAGCTGCCAGCGGCGGAAGTCCTCGTAAGGGATGACCGGGTCGTCCTCGGCCATGAGGATGTCGGCCGGCACCGGCAGCGCGGCCAGGCGGTCGCCGGCGATGGAGTAGCTGTCGAAGTAGGCGTCGATGCTGTCGAAGCCGGCGTGGCGCTGGGCCAGCCAGGCCATCAGCCCGCGCATGTCCAGCGCCAGGGTGGCCTCGTCCCACTGGTAGCGCTCGGGGAACAGCGCGCGCTTGCGCTGCAGCGAGCTGCGCCACTTGCGGCGGAAGTACCAGTCGTAGATCTGCGGCGCGCGTTCCATGCTGGCCATGGTCGTGGCCGGGTCCACCAGCGGGCAGACCGCGGCGATGCGCCGCAGCGGCAACCCGGCCACCTCCGCGCGCAGGCCCAGGCGCAGGGCGAAGTTGCCGCCCAGCGAATAGCCGGCCACGACCAGGTCGCGCACCCGCAGCAGGCGCACCATGTCGGCGGCCGCGTGCACCACCTCGTCCAGGCGGTTGGAGTGGAACAGCTCCTCGTTGAGATGGTGGGTGTCGCCGTGGTCGCGGAAGTTGAGCCGGAACACTTCGAACCCGCAGCGCAGCAGCCGCGCCGCCGCCAGGCGCATGTAGCCGGATTCGGCGCTGCCCTCCCAGCCGTGCAGCAGCAGCGCCATCCCGCGGGGCGCCGCGCCGGGCACGCGGCTGTGCCAGCCCTGCAGGCGCGCGCCGTTGCCGCCGTCGAGGATGTGTTCGTGCGTCTGCGCGCCGGTGGCGGCCAGCGCGCGCAGCCCGCGGCGCCGGCGCAGGTGGCTGGAGCCCAGCACCGATTGCAGGTGCGGGTTGCGCAGCAGGCGTGGCGGGAGGTAGTCGGCGGCGGTCAGCATGGGCGGCGGCGTCCGTGTCCGCGGACCATTCTGCCCCGCGGCCCGACCGGCGCAAGCGCGCCGCCGCGCCTCAGCGTCCCATCACCGCCACGATGCGCTCGCGCGCCAGCTCGGCGATGCGGCGGCGGCCCTCCAGGTCGCCGGGCGGAATCGGCTCCAGGAAATGCACCTCGGCGACCCGCGCCGGCTCGCCGAGCAGGCGCAGGAAGTTGCCCAGGAAGTTCTCGCGGGGGGCGAAGGCCACCACGGTCTGCGCCGTCCCGTCCCGGCCGTAGCGCAGCGCCACCGGCTGCACCGGCACCTGCGCCTCGACCGCGGCCTGGAAGATGCGCGCGTGGAACGGCCCCACCTCCTCGCCGCCCCGGGTGCGCCCTTCCGGGAACACGCCCACCGAGCGGCCGGACTGCAGCCGCTGGCGCATCTGCACCAGCACGCCGTTGAGCGAATCGGTGCTGCCCCGCTGGTGGAAGATGGTCTGCCCGCGCGCGGCCAGCCAGCCCACCAGCGGCCAGCCGGCGATCTCGCGCTTGGCCACGAAGCCCATCATGCGCTGGCTGTGCAGCGCCTCGATGTCGATCCAGCTCACGTGGTTGGCCACGAACAGCGTCGCTCCCGGCAGCGGCGTGCCGAAGCGGCGCAGGCGGAAGCCGAAGATGCGCATCAGCCCGGCCGACCACGCGCGCACCGCGCGGTCGCCCAGCGTCTCCGGCCCCCACGGGATGCGCGCGAGCACCGGCACCAGGCACAGCAGGGTCAGCGGCAACGGCAGCAGCAGGTGCAGCAGCAGCAGGGGGACGCGGTAGAGGTAGCGGAGGCTGCGCGCCGGTCCGCCGGAGCGGGCGCGCTGGGAGGCGTGGTCCATAGGAGGCGCACGATACCGGATGGACGCGGGCGTGCGCATCCGCACGGGTCAGGCCACCGGCACCACCGCCAGGGTCAGGCGCGAGACGCACACCGCCCGGCCGCGCGCGTCCTCGATGCGGATGTCCCAGACCTGGGTGGTCCGGCCGACGTGCAGCGCCCGCGCGGTGCCGGTGACCACGCCCTCGCGCACCGCGCGCAGGTGGTTGGCGTTGATCTCCAGGCCCACGGCCATCTGCTGCCGCGTGTCCAGGCACAGGTTGCCGGCGCTGCTGCCCAGCGTCTCGGCCAGCACCACCGAGGCGCCGCCGTGCAGCAGGCCGTACGGCTGCCGCGTGCGCGGCTCCACCGGCATGGTGGCCTGCAGCCAGTCCTCGCCGGCGGCGGTGAAGACGATGCCCAGGTGCTCGATCAGCGTGCCGCGGCCGAGGCGGTTGAGTTCGTCCAGGGAGACGGGAGCGGGGAAGACCATGGCGGGATTCGGGCGAGAGGTCAGAGGATGGGCACCAGGCCGGCGCCGAAGGCGGTGAGCATGCGCGTGAACAGGGTGCGCGGCCCGAGGCTGACCTCCGGGAAGTCGCCCACCGGCTCGTAGCAGCGGTGGAAGTCCGGGTGGCGGCGCGGCAGCGGCCGCGGGCAGTCCGGGCCGGGACGGAAGGCGTAGTTGGTGGCGTAGCGCCACGGCCACAGGTCGAGGACGGGCGACTTCTCCAGCACCTTGCCCATGCTGTAGTTCAGGCCCGAGAACACCGGCGGCTTCTCCCGCGGCGCCACCGCCCACGCGTTGGCCGGCGCGATGTCGCGCTCGATGCTGGCCGCCAGCGCCGCGGCGAAGGCCGGGTCCTCGATCACCACCACCGCCTCGGTGTTGTAGGTCTCGCTGCGCGGATCAAAGTTGTGGGTGCCGATCACGCCGATGCGGCGGTCGATCACCAGCGACTTGGCGTGCAGGCCCATGCGCGGGCCGCTGCCGGTGACCGGCACCGGGCGGTTGGCCGGCGGCGCGGTGCGCAGCAGCGAGGGCCGGGTCTCGGTGCGCAGCTTGTCGCGCACCTGCCGGCGCGCGCCGCCGCGGCTGCCGCCCACGCTGCCGCCGGGCAGCTCGCTGCGCGGCACGGTGGGCGTGGCATCCTCCGCGCCCGGCTGCCAGGCGCCCAGCGCCGGGTCCACCGGCGGATCGCCGGGGAAGGGCCTGTACTCGTAGATGTCGAAACCCAGCTCGCGCACGTTGCGGCGCTTGTACTTGTAGCTGAGCGCGTAGACGATCGGGTTGTCGGTGGCCGCCAGGCTGTTGGTCGACACCACCACGCGCGGCGGCTGCGGCCGCGCGCGCAACCCGCGGAACACGTCCAGCGCGTGGTCCGACAGCACCAGGTAGGGCGTCTGCAGCAGCACCTCGTGGCGGGCGTCGGCCAGCAGCCCGGCCAGCCCCGAGGCACCGGGCCCGTCCAGGTCGGCGCCCTGGTGGTGCTTGTCGGGCAGGTCGGCCAGGTAGGCCACCTCGCCCACCGGCATGGCGCGCCCGGCCAGGCGCGCGCGCACCTGCGCGTCGTCGTCGGCCAGGCGCGACATCAGCGCCACCCGCTCCGGGCGCGCCGGGCGCGCCGGCGGCAGCGGCGGCACGCCCTCGGACAGCAGCACCCGGGCCACGTCGCGCAGCCGCTCCACCGGCACGCTGCGGGGGTCGCCCCAGTATTCGTCGAAGTTGCGCGCCATCTCGCGCACCACCGGTCCGGCCACGAGCACGTCGCGGTCGCGGAAGTTGTACTCCGCGTCCCAGTCGTAGTAGTCGTCCTGGTAGTTGCGGCCGCCGGTGATGCCGACCGCGTCGTCCACCACCAGCAGCTTGTTGTGCATGCGCTGGTTGAAGCGGCGGAAGCAGCACAGCACGCTGGCGGCGTAGTGCAGGTAGTTGGGCGTGGCGCGGCCGAAGGTCGGGTTGTAGATGCGCAGCTCGAAGTTGGCGTGCGCGCCTGCCAGGGCCGCGAGGATCTCCAGGTCGGCGATGGCCGAGAGCTGGTCGATCAGCAGGCGCACCTCCACCCCGCGCCGCGCCGCCGCGAGCAGCTCGTCGATCACCAGCCGCGCGCTGTCGTCCTTGTCGAAGATGTAGGTCTGCAGGTCGATCCGCCGGGTCGCGCTGCGGATCAGGTCCACGCGGGCCAGCAGCGCGTCGCCGCCGCCGTCCAGGATCAGCGCGTAGTGGCGCGGCGTGCCGGGCGCGGCGGCCGAGGCGGCGAAGGCCTCGCCGGCCAGCGCGCGCAGCGGCGAAGGCGTGGCGCAGTGGTCCGGGCGCGCGCAGTCCACCGCGGTGTCGCGGGCGGCCACGGCGATGGCCTCGGCCTGCGCGCGCTTCTGCGGGCCCAGCGTGCTGCAGGCCGTGGCCGGCAGCAGCAGCGCCAGCAGCAGCAGGCGCAGCGGCAGGCTCACGGCGCGGCCTCCTTCAGCCAGACCTGCATCAGGAAGCGCACGCGGTCGGACAGCACCACGCGCCAGTCGTCCATGCCGTAGCGGCTGCGCTCGATGTCGCCGCGCACCTCGACCGGGCAGTCCAGCCCGGGCCGCGGGCAGGCGGCCGGCTCCAGCTCCAGGGCTTCGGCGCGGGTGACGCCGCGCAGGGTCAGGCGCCCGTGCAGCGCACCGCCTTCGGCGAGGGCGCGCGGCTCGTAGGGGTCGGACACGAACTCCATCCACGGATGGCGCAGGGTGTCGAAGAAGCTCTCCCCGCGCATCCAGGCGGTGTAGCGGGGCCGCTCGGGGATCTCCGCGGCCACCGTGGCCACCCGCAGGCGCACGCGGTGGCGGCCGTCCGGCAGACGCTCCACCAGGCCTTCGTGGCGCGGGAACACGCCCTCCAGGCGCTGGCCCAGGCGCGTGCGCACCTCGAACCCCAGGTGGCTGCGCGCGGTGTCGATGGTCATCGCCACCGCGGGCGCGGGTTCGGGCGGCAGCCCGCCGGGCTGCGCCGACGCGGCCGCCGGCACCAGCAACCACAGTGCCAGCCAACGTCCGGGGGCAGGCCGCATGCGCTCAGGGCCACCAGAACGCCGTGAGGCGGCCCACGCCCGGTTCGATCGCCTCCGTTCCCGGCAGCGACAGCACCGCCACCGCGGCGGTGGGCATGCCGCGATACTCGCCCGACTGGCCGCTGTGCAGCAGGGCCACCAGCCGCTCCATGCCCGGGTTGTGGCCCACCAGCAGCAGGCGCTCCACGTCCGGGTGCGCCTGCAGCAGGCCGATCAGCGTGCCCGGCGTGGCTTCGTAGATCGATTCCTCCAGCCGCTGCTCGACGTAGCCGGTCACCGCCAGCACCGCCTCCAGCGTCTCCCGGGTGCGGCGCGCGGGCGAGCACAGCACGCAGTCGGGCACCAGGCCGTGGGCCGCCAGCCAGCGGCCGGCGGCCTCGGCCTCGGCCAGGCCCTGCGGCGACAGGGGCCGGTCGATGTCGGCCTGCCCGGGCGCGGCCGGCTCGGCGTGCGCATGGCGCAGCAGGATCAGTTCGCGCACGCGGCCTCCTCGCTCATGCCTTGGCCATCCATTTCAGCAGCGGTTCCCAGTCGGCCTGATGGTCGCGCACCTGCGCCGAACGGTAGTCGAACAGGCTGCGCCCCAGCCCGACCAGGACCACGTAGGCCTGGGTGTCGCGCAGCTGCGCCACCACCGGGTACGGCCAGCCGCGGAGCATGTCCAGCGCCTGCTGCGTGGCGTGGGTCCACGGCTTGGCGCGGTTGAGCACCAGCCCCACCGGCAGCTTGCGCTGGCGCACGCGCGGCACCTTGCCCAGGGTGTTGAGGAAGTCGACCGTGGCCTCGATGTCCAGCGCCGAGGGCTGCACCGGCACCACCACCGCGTCGGCGCGCTCGAGGAACCCGTCCAGGTCGTCGGCCAGGGCGCCGGCCGGGGCATCGACCACCACCTGCTCGGCGTCGTCCGGCAGCCAGCTGCGCCATGCGCGGCGGCGGCTGGCGTCGATCGGCAGCACCGCGCTGTCCAGCTCGGCGCGGCGCTCGGCCCAGCGGGTGGCCGAGCGCTGCGGGTCGGCGTCGGCCAGCACCGTGCGCCGCCCCTGCAGCGCGGAGTGCGCGGCCAGATGGGTGGCGATGGTGGTCTTGCCCACCCCGCCCTTGGAACCGGCCACCAGAATCGTCTTCATGCGCGGCTTGCCTCCCGATTGGCTGGCCGCAGGGTACACCGGCCCCCGTGGTGGCGGTAGGAAGGACCCGGCCGCGGCTTTGCTATCGTGCGCCGGCCCCGCCAAGGACGCACCATGAGCCAGCTGCAGGACCTGACCGCCCTGATCCGCGCCAACACCCCGCTGATCGTCGTGGAGACCCGCGACGAGGACCGGGTGGTCGAGCTGTTCCGGCAGTCCCTGCTGCACGTCTGGCGCGCCCTGCACCGCTGGACCATCACCGAGGGCCTGCGCCGCCTGGACCTGGACCGCGAGGACCCGGCCGCCGGCCCGCCCGACGCCTCGGCGGTGCTGCGCGCGATCCAGGAGGCCGGCCAGCGCGGCATCTACCTGCTGCTCGACTTCCACCCCTACCTGGGCTACGCCAGCCACCAGCGCCTGCTGCGCGACATCCTCCAGCGCCGCCACTGCGAGGCGCACGTGCTGGTGCTGGTGGGCGCCAGGGTGGAGCTGCCGCCGGAGCTGGAGGCCCTGGCGGTGCGCTTCGTCCCGCGCCTGCCGGACGCGGCCGCGCTGCTGAAGCTGGTGCGCGAGGAGGCCGCGGCCTACGCCCGCGAGAACGGCGGGCGCCGGGTCGAGGCCGACGAGGACGCGGTGCGCCAGATCGTGCGCCACCTGCAGGGCCTGGACCTGCACGACGCCCGGCGCATCGCCCGCCAGCTGATCCATGCCGACGGCGCCCTCACCGCCTCGGACCTGCCGCAGCTGGCGCGGCTGAAGTACGAGCTGCTCAACCGCAGCGGCCACCTGCACTACGAGTACGACACCGCCGGCTTCGACGAGGTGGCCGGCGCGGGCCGGCTCAAGCGCTGGATCGGGCAGCGGCGCGCCGCCTTCGCCGGCAGCGCGCCGCCGGGCCTGGACCCGCCGCGCGGCGTGCTGCTGCTGGGCGTGCAGGGCTGCGGCAAGTCGCTGCTGGCCAAGGCCATCGCCGGCGCTCTGGGCGTGCCGCTGCTGCGCCTGGACTTCGGCACGCTCTACGCCAAGTACCACGGCGAGACCGAGCAGAACCTGCGCGCGGCGCTGGCCTCGGCCGAGCAGCTGGCCCCGTGCGTGCTGTGGATCGACGAGATCGAGAAGGGCGTGTCGGCCGATGCCGGCGACGGCGACGGCGGCGTGTCGCGGCGGGTGCTCGGCTACCTGCTGACGTGGATGGCCGAGCGCAAGGCGCCGGTGTTCCTGGTGGCCACCGCCAACCAGGTGCGGCACCTGCCGGCCGAACTGCTGCGCAAGGGCCGCTTCGACGAGATCTTCTTCGTCGACCTGCCCGGCCCGGACGCCCGGGTGGAGCTGCTGCGCATCCACCTGGCCGGACGCGGCCTGGACCCGCAGGCCTTCGCCCTCCCCGCCCTGGCCGCGGCCAGCCACGGCTTCTCCGGCGCCGAGATCGAGCAGGCGGTGGTCTCCGGCCTGTACGCCGCGCACGCCGAGGGCCGCGCGCTGGACACCGAGCTGCTGATGCAGGAGATCCGCGGCACCCGCCCGCTGTCGGTGCTCATGGCCGAGCAGGTGCAGGCGCTGCGCGAATGGGCGGCCGAACGGACGGTGCCGGCGGACTGACGGCGCGGCGCCGCCGCCCGGCTCAGGCCAGGCGCGCCAGCAGCCAGGCCCAGCCCGGCAGGGTCAGCAGCGAGAGCACGATGCCGTAGCCGACCAGGGCCGCGCACAGGCGCGGCGCCAGGCCGTGGGCCATGGCCAGCGCCGCGGCCGAGACCATGCTCGGCATGGCCGACTCCAGCACGTTGGCGCGCAGCATCGCCTGCGGCATGCCGAACAGCAGCGACAGCGGCAGCGCCAGGGCCGGCAGCACCAGCAGCCGCAGCGCCAGGCCGGTGGCCAGCGGGCGCAGCTCGTCGCGCGGCAGGCGCAGCTGGATCGACAGCCCCCCCCCCAGCATCACCCGCGGCAGGATGGCGTCGGCCAGCCGGCGCAGGCCGGAGGCGATCCACTCCGGCGGCTGCTCCGGCATCAGCGACAGGCCGAACAGCAGGGCCCAGAAGGGCGGGAAGCGGGCCACGCGCAACGCCATCTCGCGCGCGCCGGGCGGCGCGTCGCCGCCGTAGCGGGCGCACACGTACAGGCCCACGGTGGACAGCAGCAGGAAAGTGCCGAACTGGTCGTAGACCACCGCGTACTGCACCGCGTGCTCGCCCAGCAGCGCGCGCACCATCGGGTAGCCGATGAAGCTGGAGTTGCACAGGCCCACGCACAGCAGCAGCGCGGCGTACTCGTCGCGGCCGAACTTCCAGGCCCGCGCCGCCAGCGACACCAGCAGCCAGGTCGCGCCCATCAGCAGCCACGGCGTGGCGGCCACGCCCAGCAGCGACCACTGCAGGTGCAGCCGCGGCACGTACAGCAGCACCGCCGCCGGCAGGCACACGTACAGCACCACCCGGTTCAGCGTCTCGGCCGCGTTGGGCGGCAGCAGCGTGGTGCGCGCCAGGACCATGCCCAGGGCGAGCATCGCCAGGATCAGCGCGAACGCGTCGTACGCCATGGGCGCCGCTCAGCCCCGGCGGAACCAGCCGGTGATGCTGTGGCGCGGCGCCTGCGCCCAGGGGGCGACCAGGCTCACCTGGTGCGGCTGCGGCACGCGGAACAGGCTCAGCGAGTTCCACTGCGGGGTGAAGGTCTCCACCACCCGGCGCTCGCCGGGGTCGAGGAACTCCAGCAGCCCGCCCCAGTCCGGGCGCCACTCGGGGTTGAGGTTCATCACGTAGGCGAAGGCGCGGTCCTCGCCGGCGGCGCGGTCGTTGTGCGCGCGCAGGAAGTGGCCCGCGCGGTAGCGCACGGCGATGGCGCTGACCATGCGGATGGCCGGGTCGCCGGTGAGGTGCCGGGCGAAGTCGAGGAACGGCGGGCTGTTGAGGAAATCGAGCACCACGTGCAGGAGCAGCCCGGGGTCGAGCCCGTCGCGGCGCGCCTCGACCATGCGGTAGCGGTCGAAGTAGAACTCGAAGCCGTCGCGCGCGCGCGCGGTCGCCGCCTGCAGCAGCGCCGCGTCCTCGGCGCTGCCGGGCGCCGCGCTGCGCGGCAGGCCCGGCGCGGCCGGCGCGTCGGTGCGCTGCGCGGTTTCCCAGGGCACCTCGTCGCGCAGGCAGGCGTGCAGGCGCGCGGCCGCGTCCTCCTGCAGGAAGCCCTGCACCTGCACGCGGCCATGCGCGCGCAGGCGGGCGCGGTAGGGTTCGATGTCGAGTTCGTTGCTGATCATGGACCGCGGCGGTGCGGCGCCGGCACGGCGCCGGCGCATTTTCGCACGGCCGCGGTCACGGCCAGGGCGGCGGCGCGGCCTGCCAGGCGGCCAGCACCTCGGCCAGGACGGCGCGGTCCTCCTCGCGCCAGTCCGGCAGCAGCCGCGGGAAGTGGGCCGCGTCGTTCCACAGCTGCGGTTCGGTTCGCACCGCCGCGGCGTACCAGGCCACCGCTTCCTCGCGGCGATCCAGCTTCCACAGGGCCAGCGCCAGCGTGGGCGGCTGCCAGGACGGCGCGCTGGGCCAGCCGCCGATCAGCGACTGCCACTGCTCCAGCGCGCGCTGCGCCTGGCCGGCCAGGTACAGGTCCCAGGCGTAGTTCCATGTCACCGCGCGGGCCAGCCGCGCGTTGCCGGCCGCGTTGCGCTGCGCGGCGCGGTACAGCTCCTCGCCCAGCTCGGTGCGTCCCGAGCGCATGGCCACGCGCGCCAGCTGCGCGCGCGCCTCGGCGTCGCCGGGCCGGCGCTGCACCGCGGCGGCGAGCCGGTCGACCACCGCCTCGCCCTCGCCCTGCACCGCGACGATGGCGCGGGTGGTGTTCGGATCCTCGTCGAAATAGAACTCCCGCGGCGCCGGCAACGACTGCGCATGGACCCCCGCGCAGCACAGCACCAGGCCGAGGAACGTCGTCATGCGGAACTTCATGGCGTTTCCCGGAGCGGACTGCCTCCCCCGCCGGCATCGTAGCCGCCGCAGCGCACACGCGGCGAGCGCATCCCGTCACAGAATGCCCGCTTGATATCATCCGGCACGGCCGGCGATGCCCGGTACCGCCAGCGCCCAGGGCCCGCCATGACCAGCACCGCCGAACCGTCCACGCCCGCATCCGCAGCGCCGCCCGGCACCGCCGCGTTCGACCCGCACTACACGCTCGAGGACAAGTACGCGCGCCGCGAAGGCCGCATCTACCTCAGTGGCGTGCAGGCGCTGGTGCGGCTGCCGTTGATGCAGCGGCTGCGCGACCAGGCCGAGGGCCTGGACACCGCCGGTTTCGTCAGCGGCTACCGCGGCAGCCCGCTCGGCGGCTTCGACCTGGAGCTGTGGCGCGCGCGCGCGCATCTGGAAGCGGCGAAGGTGAAGTTCCAGCCGGGCCTGAACGAGGACCTCGGCGCGACCATGGTCTGGGGCACGCAGCAGACCAACCTGTTCCCCGGCGCGAACGTCGACGGCGTGTACGCCATGTGGTACGGCAAGGGCCCCGGCGTGGACCGCTGCGGCGACGTGTTCAAGCACGGCAACGCCGCCGGCACGTGGAAGCACGGCGGCGTGCTGGCGCTGGCCGCCGACGACCATGCCTGCCGCAGCTCCACCCTGCCGCACGGCAGCGAGGACGAGTTCGTCAGCGCGATGATGCCGGTGCTCAACCCCGCCGGCGTGCAGGACATCCTCGACCTGGGCCTGGTGGGCTGGGCGATGAGCCGCTACACCGGGCGCTGGATCGGCTTCAAGACCATCGCCGAGACGGTGGAATCCTCGGCCTCGGTGGAGGTCGATCCGTTCGCGCGCCGGATCGTGCTGCCGGAGGATTTCGAGCTGCCGCCGGGCGGGCTCAACATCCGCTGGCCGGACCCGCCGCTGGAGCAGGAGATGCGGCTGCACCGCTACGCGGTGGCCGCCGCGCAGGCCTTCGCGCGCGCCAACGGCATCGACCGCGTGGTGATGGACGCGCCGGACGCGCGGCTGGGCATCGTCACCGCCGGCAAGAGCTACCTGGACGTGCTGCAGGCGCTGGAGTACCTGGGCCTGGACGAGCGCGCCTGCCGCGACATCGGCATCCGCGTGTACAAGGTCGGCATGACCTGGCCGCTGGAGCCGCAGGGCATCGCCGCCTTCGCCCGCGGGCTGGAGGACATCGTCGTGGTGGAGGAGAAGCGCGCCTTCATCGAGCGGCAGATGAAGGAGCAGTTCTACAACTGGCCGGCGGCCTGGGGCCGGCGCCCGAGCATCGTGGGCAAGTACGACGAGGCCGGCGAGTGGATCCTGCCGTCCACCGGCGAGCTGACCCCGGCGACCATCGCCGGGGTGATCGGCCGGCGCATCCTGCGCCTGCCCCGGTCCGGCGCGGTCGCCACCGAGTCCATCGAACAGCGCCTGCGCTGGATGGAGGAGAAGGAGGCGGAGATGGCACTGCCGCGCGCCAACTTCCCGCGCGTGCCGCACTACTGCAGCGGCTGCCCGCACAACACCAGCACGCGCGTGCCGGAAGGCTCGCGCGCGCTGGCCGGCATCGGCTGCCACTACATGGTCACGTGGATGGACCGGGCCACCGACACCTTCACCCACATGGGCGGCGAGGGCGTCACCTGGGCCGGGCAGGCGCCGTTCACCGACACCCCGCACGTGTTCCAGAACCTCGGCGACGGCACCTACTTCCACAGCGGATCGCTGGCCATCCGCCAGGCGGTGGCCGCGGGGGTGAACATCACCTACAAGATCCTCTACAACGACGCGGTGGCCATGACCGGCGGCCAGCCGGTGGACGGCACGCTGACCGTGCCGGACATCGCGCACCAGATGCGCGCCGAGGGCATCCGCAGGATCGTCGTGGTCAGCGACGAGGTCGGCAAGTGGAGCGACCCGTCGGTCTTCCCCGACGGCGTGGAGTTCTTCGACCGCCGCCAGCTTGACGAGGTGCAGCGGCAGCTGCGCGAGGTCAAGGGCGTGTCGATCCTGATCTACGACCAGGTCTGCGCCACCGAGAAGCGGCGGCGGCGCAAGCGCGGCCGGATGCCCGACCCGGACAAGCGCGTACTGATCAACACGCTGGTGTGCGAGGGCTGCGGCGACTGCGGCCAGAAGAGCTTCTGCGTCTCGGTGCTGCCCCGGGAGACCGAGTTCGGGCGCAAGCGCGAGATCGACCAGAGCAACTGCAACAAGGACTTCAGCTGCGTCGAGGGCTTCTGCCCGAGCTTCGTCACCGTGCACGGCGGGCGCCCGCGCCGCGGCCCGCGCGCCGACGCCGCCGCGCTGCTGGACGCGCTGCCCGAGCCTGCGTTCCGCTCCGGGCTGGACCGGCCCTGGAACATCCTGATCACCGGCGTCGGCGGCACCGGCGTGGTCACCATCGGCGCGCTGCTGGGCATGGCCGGGCACCTGGAAGGCAAGGGCGCGACCGTGCTCGACCAGACCGGCCTGGCGCAGAAGGGCGGCGCGGTCACCACCCACGTGCGCATCGCGCGCCGGCCCGGGGACATCCACGCCGTGCGCATCGCCGCCGGCGAGGCCGACCTGGTGCTGGGCTGCGACATGGTGGTGGTCAACGACTACTGGGCGCTGTCCAAGGTGCGCAGCGGGCGCTCGGAGGTGGTGCTCAACACCTACCAGGCCATGCCGGGCACCTTCACCGTGCGCCCGGACCTGCACTTCCCCGCCGCCGACATCGTCGCCGGGGTGAAGCTGGCGCTGGGGGGCCGCGAGCCGCAGCTGCTGGACGCCACCCAGCTGGCCACCGCGCTGCTGGGCGACGCCATCGCCACCAACCTGTTCATGCTCGGCTACGCCTGGCAGCAGGGCCTGGTGCCGGTGTCGCGGCAGGCGCTGATGCGCGCCATCGAACTCAACGGCGCGGCGGTGGAGATGAACCGCCAGGCCTTCGCCTGGGGCCGCCTGGCCGCGGTCGATCCGGCCGCGGTGGCCGCCGCCGCCGGCCTGTCGCGCACGCCCGAGGCGGCGCCCACCCGCGGCGACGGCCTGCACGAACTGCCGCCGGGCGGCTGGGAAGGCATCGAGTGGGGCAGCCCCAGCGCGCCGCGCCCGGCCGGCAGCGGCCAGGGCCTGCGCGGCCTGCCCGAGCGCGGCGCCGCCGCGGCCGAGGGCGAGGGCCCGGCACTGCTGCCGCTGGACGACCTGCGCCTGTCGCGCAGCCTCGACGAGCTGGTCGCGCGCCGCGAACGCTTCCTGTCCGACTACCAGGACGCGGCCTATGCGCGCCGCTACCGCGAGCTGGTGGCCAAGGTGCGCGCGGCCGAGCAGCGCGCCGCGCCCGGCTCCACCGTCCTGGCCGAGGCGGTGGCCCGCTACGCCTTCAAGCTCATGGCCTACAAGGACGAGTACGAGGTCGCGAGGCTGTACGCCAGCGGCGAGTTCCGGCGCCGGCTGCAGCAGCAGTTCGAGGGCGAGTACACGCTGCGCTTCCACCTGGCCCCGCCGCTGCTGGCGCGGCGGGACGCGCAGGGCCGGCTGCTCAAGCGCGAGTACGGGCCGTGGATGCTGACCGCGTTCAAGTGGCTGGCGCGGCTGAGGTTCCTGCGCGGCACCGCCCTGGACCCGTTCGGCCGCACCGCCGAGCGGCGCATGGAGCGCCGGCTGGTGGCGGACTACTTCGCCACCATCGAGCGCCTGCTGGGGAAGCTGGATGCCAGCAACCTGGCCCTGGCCGCGGAGATCGCCAGCATCCCCGAGCAGATCCGCGGCTACGGCCACGTCAAGGAGGCGCACCTGCACAGGGCCACGGCGCGCGAAGCCGAGCTGCTGGCGCGGTGGGACGATCCGCTGCGGGTGGTGGATCGCGCCGCCTGAGCGCGGTCTTCAGTCCGGCGCCGGGCCGGTGGAACGGCGCAGCTGCAGCGCGTACGGCATCTTGACCATGCGCCCGGCGCCGCGGTTGCGGATGGCGTTGAGCAGCTGCACGGTGGCCACCTGGCCCATGTCGCGCGTGGGCTGCTGCACCGTGGTCAGCTGCGGGAAGATCTGCTGCGCGATGGGCGTGTTGTCGAAGCCGCAGACCGACACGTCGCGCGGCACGCGCAGGCCCAGCTCGCTGGCCGCGCGCATCACCCCGGCGGCCATGTCGTCGTTGGCGGCGAACACCGCGGTGGGCCGCTCCGGCAGCGACAGCAGGCGGCGCCCGGCCTCCAGGCCGGAGTCGAACGAGAACTCGCCGTCGGCCACCAGCTCCGGGTCGTAGCGCAGCCCCGCCAGGCGCAGCGCGCTGCGGTAGCCGGCCATGCGCCACTCGCTGGCGCCGTGGTCGGGATGGCCGCGCACGTGGGCGATGCGGCGGTGGCCCAGCCCGATCAGGTGCGTCACCAGCTCGCACACCGCCTCGTGCTCGTCGAGGGTGACGCCGATGCGGCCTTCGCGCGCCTTGGGCGAGATGCAGCTGAACGGCACGCCCAGCTGGTCCAGGCGGTCGAGCAGGGCCTGGCTGTCGGTCAGCGGCGGGGTCAGGATCAGGCCGTCCATGCGCGCCACGCCGACCAGTGCGTCGACCGCCTCGGCCGCATCCGGCGCGGCGAAGCCCAGCGGCTGCATCACCATGCCGTAGTGGTGGCTCTCGCACGCCTCCACCACGCCGGTGATGATCTCCATCAGGTAGTTCGGCGACGGGTTGTCGTACAGCAGCGCCACCAGGTAGGAGCGGTTGCCGGCCAGGCTGCGCGCGGACGGGTCCGGGCGGTAGTTGAGCGCGGCCACCGCCTCCCTCACCCGCGCGCGGGTGGCCTCGCGCACGCCCGGCTCGTGGTTGAGCACGCGCGAGACCGTCTTCATCGACACGCCGGCGGCCGCGGCGACGTCCTCGATCCTGGTCCTCATCGTTGCCGGCCCCTCCCGGGCCGGCGCGGGCGCCGGCCCCGGGGGTTCGCCCGTCACCAGAACAGCGCGTACAGCGCGACCAGGATCGCGACCACGCCCAGCGCGCCGACGTTGAAGCCGGCCGAGGTGGAGTAGTCCACGTCGTCGGTGCGGATCAGGTCGCTGCCGGCGGCCTGCGGCCGGCCCAGCAGCGACACCGCCACGGCCAGGGCCAGCGCCAGCAGGAACACCAGGCCGACACGGTCGATGAAGGGCAGCGACGGCCAGGCCATCTTCAGCACCACCGACAGCACGAACGAGCCGATCGCCGCGGCCAGCGCGCCGGCCTCGTTGGCGCGCTTCCAGAACAGGCCCAGCACGAAGATCACCACGATGCCCGGGGTGAAGAAGCCGGTGTACTCCTGGATGTACTGGAACGCCTGGTCGAAGCTGCCCAGCAGCGGGCGCGCGGTCAGCACCGCCAGCAGCACCGACACCGCCGCGGCGACGCGGCCCACGCGCACCAGGTGCGCCTCGCTGTGCTGGCGCCGCGACTTGGCGTAGAAGTCCAGGGTGAAGATGGTGGCCACCGAGTTGATCTTGGAGGCCAGCGAGGCCACGATCGCCGCCACCAGCGCGGCGAACACCAGGCCCAGGATGCCGCTGGGCAGCAGCCGCATCATCGTCGGATAGGCCTCGTCCGGCTTGGCCAGCCCGGGCGCCAGCACCACCGCGGCGATGCCCGGCAGCACCACCACCAGCGGCATCAGCAGCTTCAGGAACGCGGCGAACACCACGCCCTTCTGCGCCTCGCGGATGTCCTTGGCCGCCAGCGCGCGCTGGATGATGTACTGGTTGAAGCCCCAGTAGCTGACGTTCATGATCCACATGCCGCCGATGAGCACGCTGATGCCCGGCAGGTCCTTGTAGAACGGGTTGTCCTTGCTGAGGATCATCTCGAAGTGGCCCGGGTGCTCGGCCCACAGCTTCGAGAAGCCGGCCAGGATGTCGCCGCCGCCGATCTGGCCCAGGGTGATGCCGGTGACCATGAGGCCGCCGAGCACCAGCAGCGTGACCTGCACGATGTCGGTCAGCGCCACCGCCTTCAGGCCGCCGTACAGCTGGTAGGCCAGCGCGAACAGGCCCAGCAGCACCAGCGCCAGCATCTGGTCCATGCCGGTGACCTGCGACACCGCGATCGAGCCCAGCCAGAGGATCGAGGTCAGGTTCACGAACACGTACAGGCCCAGCCAGAACACCGCCATCAGCGTGCGGATGCGGGTGCCGTACCGTTCCTCGAGGAACTGCGGCATGGTGTAGATGCGGTTGCGCAGGAAGATCGGCAGGAAGAACTTGCCGACGATCAGCAGCGTGGCCGCCGCCATCCACTCGTACGAGGCGATGGCCAGGCCGATGGCGTAGCCGGAGCCGGACATGCCGATGATCTGCTCGGCCGAGATGTTGGCGGCGATCAGCGAGGCGCCGATGGCCCACCACGGCAGCGACTTGCTGGCCAGGAAGTAGTCGCTGGCCGACTTCTGGTGGCCGGCCTTCTCGCGCGAGACCCACTGCGCCAGGATGAAGATGCCCGCCAGGTAGGCGAGCACGATGACGATGTCCAGCGTCGCAAGTTTCACTCGATCGGCTCCTCAGGTCGTGTGGCGCGGCACGCCGGCCGCTTCCGTGGTCCGCTTCCGTGGGCGGGCGTGGCGGAAGACGGACGGCACGGCACGCCGGCCGCGCGGGCGCGGCAGGCGTGCTGCGACATGACCCGGGGCCGGCTGGTGCCGCGCCCGCGTTCTCCCTCCCCCTTGCGGCGCCCGTGGCCAAGGGCCGCGTGCGCCGTCGCCGTTGCCCCCTCCAGGCTTGGTGACAGCGCTGTCTTATCGCCGCCTTCGCGCCGCTGTCAACCATCGCCGCGCCACCGGGCATGCGCGCCGCGCCACTGCGTTGCCCAGCCGCGTCCGCGCGTGCCTGGCGCCGTCGCCACCGCTGCGATGCAGCACGGTTTTGCGCGCAACCCTCGTCCGCTTCCTGCCCGGCGACAGCGCCGCGACCGCATTGCCGGACGCCGCGGTCCGGGTCGATGCGATGGCTGCGGGGGCGGGCCGCACCGCGTCGCTGCGCCGCATGCCGCGCGGCGCAGCGGCGGAGCCCGCGCCTCGCGACATCCGCCGGTGCAGGGCCAAGGAAAGGGCCGGAAAAAAAAGACGCCCGCACGGGGCGGGCGTCGGGGAAACGGGCGGCGCGGTGCGCCGCCCGGTGATCAATCCGCCTTGGCGGTCGGGCACTCCACCACGCGCTCGGCATCGCTCACCGAGCCCAGCGCCACGTTCGACACCGACAGCGTCAGCCGGCCGGCCGACTGCAGCCGCAGCACCGTGTCCAGCCTGGACATGTCGGCGCCGGCGGCGGCGAAGCACTTCAGCGGCACGCCCAGCGTGGTCCAGCCGTTCTCCGGCAGGCCCGACAGCGCCGCCTGCAGCGGCACGCTGCCGGCGCAGCCCTGGCCGCAGGCCATCTGCGCGGTCACCTGCGCCGGCACCGCCGACTCGCGGCGCAGGGTCAGCACCAGCAGCAGGTCGCCGTTGGTCTCGCGGCTCAGGTCCTGCGGGCGGTCGGCCAGCAGCGCCAGCGCGGCCGGGGCCTTGCCGGACCAGGCCAGCTGCCGCGCGTCCTCCTGTGCGCGGTGGTCGACGCCGCGCACCACCAGGCTCTCGCCGTCCAGCGCCACCGGCACCGAGGTCACCTTGCGGCGCTGGTCGCCCTCGCCCTCCAGCTGCATCGACAGGCCCGCGGCCACCTTTCCGCGCACGAAGTACACGCCCGCCGGCGCGGCCTCGCCGCTGATGCCCGAGTCCTCCGGCAGCGGAGCCAGGTCGCCCTTGTCGGCGTAGGTCAGGCCGAAGCCGTAGGCGAACAGCGGGTCGTAGCCTTCCTGGCCGACGTTGTTGGCGTACTGGTCGGCGCGGCGCGGCCAGGAGAAGCTCAGCTTGCCCTTGAAGTCGTGGTTCACCGAGCCGTCGGGCTTGCGCAGCAGCACATCGGCCACGCCGGCACCCTCCGAGCCCGGCAGCCAGGCGGCGACGAAGGCGTCGGCGGCGTTGATCTCGCGGTTCACCCCCAGCGGGCGGCCGCTGATGAACACCGCCACCACCGGGATGCCGTCGGCCTTGAGCCGCTTGAGCAGCGCCAGGTCGCTCTCGTCGCCCGGCTTGTACAGCAGGTTGGGGATGTCGCCCTGGAACTCGGCGTAGGGCTCCTCGCCGAACACCACCACGGCCACGTCCGGCTTCTGCTTGTACTTGCCGTCCGCCGCCAGCTCGGCGCTGCCGCCGGCGGCCTGGACCGCGCGCTGCAGGCCTTCCCAGATGGTGTCGGCGTTCGGGTAGTCGGCACGCGTGGTGCCGGTGCCCTGCCAGTTCAGCGTCCAGCCGCCGGCCTGGCGGCCGACGTCGTCGGCGTGGGTGCCGGCGACCAGCAGCCGGGTCTTGGGATTGAGCGGCAGCAGGCCGTTCTGGTTCTTCAGCAGCACCAGCGATTCGCGCACCGCCTGGCGCGCCACGGCGCGGTGCTCGGGCGCGCCGAGCAGCTCGAACTTGCCGCCCAGCGGGCGCTGCGAGGGCTTGCCGGCCTCGAACAGATTCATGCGGAACTTGACCCGCAGGATGCGGCGCACCGCGTCGTCCAGGCGCTCCATCGGCACCGTGCCGGACTTCACCGCGGCCAGGGTGCTCTCGTAGATGCCCTTCCAGCTGTCCGGGGCCATGTACAGGTCCAGGCCGGCCGCCAGCGACGCGGGACAGTTGTCGTTGCTGCAGCCGGCGATCTGGCCGTGGCCGTTCCAGTCGCCGACCACGAAGCCGCCGAAGTTCATGCGGCCCTTGAGCACGTCGGTCAGCAGCGGCTTGTGGCCGTGCATCTTGGTGCCGTGGAAGCTGTTGAACGAGGCCATCACGATCTGCGCGCCGGCGGCCCCCGCCGACGGGTAGCCGGCGCCGTGCACGTCGCGCAGCACCGCCTCGCTGACCCGGGTGTCGCCCTGGTCCTTGCCGTCGGTGGTGCCGCCGTCGCCGAGGAAGTGCTTCACCGACGAGGCCACGTGGTGGCCGTCCAGGAACTCCGGCGTGCCGGGCTTGCCCTGCAGGCCCTCGACCATGGCGCCGGCGTAGCTGGCCACCACCTCCGGATGCTCGGCGTAGCCTTCGTAGCTGCGGCCCCAGCGATCGTCCTGCGGCACCGCCACGGTGGGCGCGAAGGTCCACTCCATGCCGGTGGCGCGGGTCTCGATGGCGGTGATGCGGCCGATCTCGCGGATCAGGTCCGGGTTGCGGGCGGCGCCCAGGCCGATGTTGTGCGGGAACAGGGTTGCGCCGACGATGTTGCTCTGCCCGTGCACCGCGTCGATGCCGAAGATCACCGGGATGGCCTTGCCGCCGCCGGAGGTGTCCATCGACGCCTCGTAGAACGCGTCGGCCAGCGCCAGCCACTCGGCGGGCTTGGCGTTGTAGCGGCCGCCGGGGTCGGAGCTGCCGCCGGCCAGGATGGAACCGAGGCGGTACTTGCGCACGTCGTCCGGGGTGATGCTGGCGATGTCGCCCTGCACCACCTGGCCGACCTTCTCCTCCAGCGTCATGCTGGCCAGCAGGTCCTCGACCTTCTTCTCCAGCGCCGGGTCGGCGGCGAACGGCCACTGCACCTGCGGCCACTGCTCGGGATGGATGCTGCCGTCGCTGGCCGCCTCGGCCGGCGGCGCGGCGGCGGCGGTGCCGGCGTCCGCCGGCGCGGGCGCCTCGTCCCGGCAGGCCGACAGCAGGGCCAGCGCCAGTGCGCCGGCCAGTGTGGTGGCGATACGGATGCCCGGCGCGCGGGCGCCGCGAAGCATGCTACTCAAGGTGTTCCCCTCCGCGTTCGATGGATGGCGCGCCCGGTCGCGCGCGGCGCCGGACGAGGTTCGACGAACCGTCGGGGGCAGAGGCTCCGGGCAAACTGGCAGCGCTGTCAACTGCGTGGCCGCCGGCTGCCAGGGCCACGCGCCCGGGCCGCCCGCGGCAAGTGGCGGCGGGGGCGGGAAAAACGCCGTGGCGGCGGGTGTCCGCGCCGCGGCGGCCCCGCACCGCCCGGACCGCGACGGGCGCGGCCGCTGTTGCATCGCAGCAGGCCATTGCGGCGATCCGGCGCGACGCCGGCGGGCCGGCGCGCCTCCGGAAACGGACGGCGCACGCACACCGCGCGGTCGGCGCTGCCGCGTGCGCGGCCACGACCGCGCGCCATCGCACGAGGCACGCGCGGGGCCGCCCGCGCTCGCTCGCGCGCCGCCGGTGCCACGCACCCGCCGGCGCGGACCGCCTGTGCCCGGTTGGCCGGCGCAGGCGCGCCGCGGCTTCCGAAGCCGCTCCGCCCATGCTCTATAATCCCCGGCCAGCTGTGGCCGGCGGGGCCACGCGC
>Ga0182792_1000907_pt1 | contig 25850 bp, 25 predicted proteins | sample Passage237B_FD_130497 | JGI IMG/M metagenome (GOLD analysis project Ga0182792, IMG submission 130497) | Cellulose adapted compost microbial communities from Newby Island Compost Facility, Milpitas, CA, USA - Passage2 37B (version 2) (version 2) ...
ACACGGCCACGCTCCCCGCGTAAAAGGCGGTTACTTCCCAGTAGCTCCGATCGACTCTCTGCACGACATCCGCGCTGCCATGTGTAATGCCATGGAAGCAATGGGTCTTGAGATCGAAATTCACCACCACGAAGTGGCGAACGCCGGTCAGTGCGAAATCGGCGTAGGCGCCAACACTCTGGTGAAGAAAGCGGACGAAGTGCAGATCCTCAAGTACTGCGTTCACAACGTCGCTCACCAATACGGCAAAACCGCTACCTTCATGCCTAAGCCGCTGATCGGCGACAACGGTTCCGGTATGCACGTTCACCAGTCTTTCTCCAAAGGCGGTGTAAACCAGTTCGCTGGTGATGCTTACGCTGGTCTGAGCGAAACCGCTCTGTACTACATCGGCGGTATCATCAAGCACGCTAAAGCGTTGAATGCTTTCTGTAACGCATCCACCAACTCTTATAAGCGTCTGGTTCCTGGCTTCGAAGCTCCAGTTATGCTGGCTTACTCTTCACGTAACCGTTCTGCGTCAATCCGCATTCCGTTCGTACAGAGCGCCAAAGCCAAGCGTATCGAAACTCGCTTCCCTGACCCGACTGCCAACCCTTACCTGGCATTCGCTGCCTTGTTGATGGCTGGTTTGGACGGCGTTCAGAACAAAATCCACCCAGGCGAGCCTGCTCACAAAGACTTGTACGACCTGGAGCCGGAAGAAGAAGCCGAAATTCCAAAGGTTTGCGCCTCTCTGGAAGAAGCTCTGCAAGCTCTGGAAGCGGACCACGAGTTCCTTACCCGTGGCGGCGTGTTCAGCAAAGACTTCATCGACTCTTACATTGAGTTGAAGCGCGCTGAGATCCAACGCGTCAACATGACTCCGCACCCGGTAGAGTTCGAGTTGTACTATTCCGTATAACCGAGTTGTACTTCCGCATCGCAACAAACCCCGCCTCGGCGGGGTTTTTTTATTTCTTTCCTGCACCAAATTTTGTCCCACGCATGCACAAAAATAGTGCAATCATGCTCCATACTGAGTCCAATTACTGCTTTTTACTGATGGCGTTTTAACCCGTTTTCAGCCGTTTTTCTCTACCGAGATCAAGGCCTTGTAAACGCTTGTCCAAAAACCAAATAAATCAGGGAGTTAGTAGCCGGTCGCTGATCCATTTTTGAGCCTGCTGCACCGAAAAAGGCTGACATTCAAAACAGCGCAACGGTTGGTTTGGTTTTTGCTTTGCCCAGCTCACCAAATTGGAACACTGTTATGGTCCACGCCTCACACTACAAACAGATTCTGGACAATCTGCTCACAGCCACCATCGTTCTGGATGTGGATCTGCAGCTTACCTTTGTTAACAGCGCCGCTGAAATGCTGCTGCGGTTAAGTGGCGACCAGGTTTTGGGGAAGCACGTCAGTCACTGTTTTTCCGATATCGATAGCTCACCAGATGCCTTCAACGAAGCGCTGGCAGAAAATCGTCCATTCACTATGCGCCGAGCGCGCTGGCGCCTGCACAACTACAGCGAAATCACGGTGGATTATTCCGTAAGCCCTAATCCGGAGCTGGGAATGATCGTTATTGAGGCGCACCCTTTGGAACGGTTGCTGCGCATCAACCGGGAAGAAGCAATGCTGTCCACCCAAGAGACATCACGCAATCTAGTACGCAGTCTGGCTCACGAAATCAAAAATCCTTTAGGCGGCATTCGCGGTGCAGCGCAACTACTGGCACGCGAACTCAACGCCAGCAGTCTCGACGCCTTCGAAGAGTACACGCGGATCATCATTGACGAGACCGATCGCCTGCGCAATCTGGTCGACCGCATGCTCGGCCCACATCGTCCGGCCAAGCGCAAACCCATCAATATTCACGAAGTACTGGAACACGTTTTGAAGGTTGTAAGAGCCGAGATCAACAACCGGCTCGAACTGGTCCGCGATTACGACCCGAGCATCCCCGAAGTTCCAGGTGACAGAGAACTGCTTATCCAGGCAATCCTCAATATCGCACGCAACGCCACCCAGGTCCTGCTGGAAAACGGTCGCGAACACGACGGTGTTATCACCTTCCGCACCCGCGTGCAGCGGCGCTACACCATCGGCCGCAAGCAACACACCTTGGTAGCACGCGTGTCGATTATCGACAACGGACCGGGTATTCCGCCTGAACTTATCAAAGACATCTTTTTTCCCATGATCACAGGACGCGCCGAGGGCACAGGGCTAGGGTTGGCCATAGCGCAAAACCTCATCGGTCAACACGACGGCATCATCGAGTGCGAAAGCACGCCGGGACTGACTGAGTTTTCAATCTATTTACCGCTGGAAGAACACTATGCAGAAACCTAACCTGGTCTGGATTATCGATGACGACCGCTCTATTCGCTGGGTGTTGGAAAAAGCCCTTCAACAGTCCGGCATTGAAACCGACTGTTTTGATTCCGGCGATCGCGCTCTAGCTCATCTGCCGCATAAAAAGCCGGATGCGATCATCAGCGACATTCGTATGCCCGGAATCAACGGCTTATCCCTGCTCGCAGATCTCCATCGCGAATACCCGCAAATTCCGTTCATTATCATGACGGCGCATTCGGATCTGGAAAGCGCGGTTTCGGCTTACCAGGGTGGCGCATTTGAATATCTGCCCAAACCTTTTGATGTGGATGAAGCGGTTGCCGTCACCCAGAGAGCCCTCGCCCACAGCCGCGAACAAAACCACGAAATCGTGGTGGCACCGCCGGAAATGACCACCGAGATCATCGGTGAAGCACCGGCGATGCAGGAAGTGTTTCGCGCGATCGGCCGACTGTCGCAATCCAATATCACCGTGCTGATCAACGGCGAATCGGGAACTGGTAAGGAGCTGGTGGCCCGGGCGCTGCACCGCCACAGCCCGCGCCGCGACGGTCCTTTTATCGCCCTCAACATGGCGGCTATTCCGCGCGACCTGATCGAATCCGAGCTGTTCGGACACGAGAAAGGTGCGTTCACCGGCGCTGCAGCGTTGCGCCAAGGCCGCTTCCAACAGGCCGATGGCGGTACCCTGTTTCTCGACGAGATCGGCGATATGCCGGCGGAAACCCAAACCCGCTTGCTGCGCGTTCTTGCCGATGGTGAGTTTTATAGAGTCGGCGGCCACACCCCCATCAAAGTGGACGTGCGCATCATCGCTGCGACTCACCAGAACCTCGAACATCTGGTAGAGGAAAACCGCTTCCGCGAAGACCTTTTCCACCGCCTGAACGTGATTCGCATCCACCTGCCGAAACTGGCCGACCGACGCGAAGACATTCCCAAACTGGCGCAACACTTTTTCCACAAGGCTGCAGCCGAGCTGAACGTCGAGCCCAAGACTCTGACGCCGGAAGCGGAAACCTATCTGAAAAGCCTGGCGTGGCCGGGCAACGTGCGCCAGCTGGAGAACACCTGTCGCTGGATCACCGTGATGGCCAGCGGCCGCGAAGTGCATGTGCAGGATCTACCACCCGAACTGATGAGTCGCCGGGACGCTCAGGCGCCTTCAGGAGATTGGGAAAAGGCTCTACGCCATTGGGCCGACCAGTCTCTGGCCGCAGGCCAGCACGACATTCTGTCCAAGGCGGTTCCCACCTTCGAACGTGCGCTGATCGAAACCGCACTGAAACATACCCTCGGGCGCAAGCGCGATGCAGCCAACCTGCTCGGTTGGGGACGCAATACATTGACGCGCAAACTGAAAGAATTGGGAATGGCCGACGACGGGGACGACGGCAGCGATTGAGGGTCGAGGACTATTGCGCGGCAGGTGGTTGTAACGGCACCCAGATGACAAAGCGGGTGCCCCTGCCCAGGGTACTATCCGCTTTGATTTCACCGCCGTGCATCTGCACCAGCTTGGCTGCCAGAGCCAAAGTTAACGGCGATACAGGCAAATCACGATTGCTGTTCAATACCAACTGATAATGGGTTTCGAACAACCCTGCCAGCTGCTCCTCCGGAATTCCCGGGCTGGTATCGGCGACTGAGATCTGCACGCCGTTGATGCCATCCTTGTTTGTCCGGGACAATATCAGATCGATCCCCCCTTCCCGCGTCTGCCGGATACCGAAATAGAGCAAACTCGAGATCACCTGATGCAACCGCGCCCGATCAGCCCGCAGTTCACTATCCTGCTTGCATTTGTAGTCGAGTTTTAAACCAAAACTGAGAGCGACCGGTTCGATCGAGGTCAGGCATTCGCGGATCAGATTGTCCATGGAGAATTCGGTGGAGCTGTACTGCAGGTCATTGGACTCAATGCTCGCCAGTTCCAGCAGTTCTTTGACCAGATACAACAACCCCTTGCCATTGCGATGCACACATTCGATGGCATCGGCGTCCTTCGGATCAGAAAAGCTCTGCCGTTTTATCAAACGCCCGGAAAAGCCAATGATGCTGTTGAGCGGCGTGCGAATCTCGTGGCTCATATTCGCCAGAAACAAGGTCTTGGCCCGATTCGCATTAATGGCCGCCTCTTCCGTTTTACGCCGCTGCTCCAGTTCACTCCCCAGCTTCGTTATTTGTTCCACCAGTTGAGCTTCGCGCTGGCGACTCATGGAGACAAACGACAGCACAGTCACCGCCACTAGAGTGAGCTGAGTGATCAGATGCAGGCGCAACTGCAAACGCTTGCCACTTTCCGTTTGGGCGAGTGACAAATCGACCCCGGCGAAATCCAGACCCCACAAGACAGCAACGGATACCGCGCTCATCGCCAACCAGATGAGTCCATGATTCCGTCCGCCCAAAACACCGGCGAGTGCTACGAGCACAGGAAACCACGCCATGGCGACGGATTCCACTTCCCCCACGGCGAGAATGCCCGCCATCACGCAGACCCACAAAGAGGAAAACATCAAAACCAGCGCCACCTGGGTTGCGCCAGCGCGGTTGTAGTAAAACGCAAGGACAAGAGCCACCATGGCGAATGACAGGATCGTCAGACACAACATGGAACTCAGGAGGACACTTTTTACCTGGAACGCCGCCAAAACCAGGAAAAGAACGCCAATTGCGTTGCGAATGACACGAGAACGCCGTTCAGCGATCGAGCGGTTAAGATCCTCAACCAGGCTTTCTGTCATTCATTCTTTCCGGGCATTAGTGCTGCCATAAAGAATTGGCAGCGTAGCAGCTGTTGCGCAAGCGGCGCGAGGCGGTATAGCCAGCAAAATGCCTAAAGTATAGAAGCGAAAACTGCGGCTCTGTGAGTCGCAGTTTGGCGGAAGATAGCGGAACTGCGCCGAGCGACGCAGCGAAGCAATGATTAATTGGTAGTCGCTTTAGCGGCTTCTTTTTCAGCTTGCGCCTGTGCCTGTTGGACGGCGCGCAGGAATAGGGCATCGAAATTGATCGGCGGCAGAGCCAGCGCCGGGAAGCTGCCTTTCACCACACAGCTGTCGATCACTTCGCGAGCGTATGGGAAAAGGATCTGCGGACAAACGGAGTTGAACAGGTGCGCCATTTGCGGTGGTTCCATCTGGCGAACCATAAAAATGCCGGCCTGCTGAACTTCGACAAGGAAAATTGTTTTGTTTTCGGCGGTTGCGCTGACAGTGACTTTGAGAACAACTTCGTACAGATCTTCGTCCAGTTTGTTAACGCTGGTATTGAGATCCTGGCCGATCTTGGGCTGCCACGCCTGTTTGAAGGCTTCGAGACCAAGGGGAGATTCGAAAGACAGGTCTTTCAGGTAGATGCGTTGCAACGCGAACTGAGGAGCTTGTGGTGCGTCGCCTTGGAGGTTTGCATCACCTTGGAAGTTATTGTTGTCTGCCATGAGTTAGCCTTTTTCATTAGTGAGTAGATGCCCCAGAAGACCCGAGGCAAAAGCAGTCGGAAGGATTTGGGGGCGTCCGACTTTAAATTCAAGCGTGCCTGACAAGCACTCGGCAAGCTAATTAAGCCCGGCCGGCGTTAGCGTCTGCGTCCAGCAATCCCTGCAACTGCCCATTGCGGTGGAGCGCGTAAAGGTCATCGCAGCCTCCAACATGGGTGTCGCCAATCCAGATCTGCGGCACTGAGCGGCGCCCGCTCATCTCAACCATGCGCAACAACGCTTCTTGATCGCCGTCGACGGAAATTTCCTCATAGGCTACGCCCAGTCGATCGAACAGGTTTTTGGCGTGCACACAATACGAACACAATTTGCGTGTATAAATTTTAACTGACATAAAAAGACGACACTCTTAACGAAGTGAGGGCCTAAAACCACTCCAATTAGGCCTTCACCACAGGAAGATTCTGCTGTAACCACTCCATCATGCCGCCCTGCATGCGTACAACCTGAAAACCTTTTTCGCGCAAAATTTTGCCAGCCGCACCCGCGTGCTGACCCATTTTGTCGACGAGAATAATTTGTTTGCCTTTGTGCTTTTCCAAGTCATCAATGCGACTTGCCAAGTTAGCGTAGGGAATATTGATGGCGTCGACTATATGACCGGCTTTGAATTCTTTGGCATCGCGCAAATCGACCAGCACGGCCGCGCCGCTGTTGATCAGGCGAGTCGCCTGGTGATGGGATATAGTCGTACCGCCTTTGCGGGCTTCCAGCAGCAAAAACGCAATTACCAGCACGGTCAGAATCGACACCAACAGCCACTGCTCCGCAACAAAATCCACCCAGCTCACACACACCTCTCGATTTCTGATGACAAGGCCGCGGGCATTCTAAATTCGCCCCGCGAAAAAGCGGCCAAGTATACATGAAAGGTTTGCCATACCGGTCGGAAAAGCGACAATTCCGCTGGAAAGCCGCTAGAATAGGCATCTTGCGCACAGGAACCCCTGCTGCTCCCTCCCCTTCCCGCTGTTTTGTTAAAGGTTGTTTATGACGAGCCCGAAAAAACCCGTGGTACTTCTTATCCTTGACGGCTTCGGCCACTCCGACACCGTGCAATACAACGCCGTTGCTCAAGCCAATGCGCCCGTATGGCAGAAGCTTTGGCAAACCTGTCCCAAAACCATGATCGACACCTCGGGAATGGCGGTGGGCTTGCCGGAAGGTCAAATGGGCAACTCGGAGGTTGGTCATATGACCCTTGGCGCTGGGCGCGTCGTCTATCAAAACTTCACGCGCATTAACAAAGCCATCAGCGACGGGGATTTCTTCACCAATTCGGTCTACGTTAACGCCATCCAAAAAGCCGTCAAAAACGACAAAGCGGTGCACGTGCTCGGCCTACTCTCTCCTGGTGGCGTGCACAGCCACGAAGACCATCTGCTCGCCATGCTGAAACTGGCAGCGCAGCAAGGCGCGAAAAAACTGTATCTGCACGCCATGCTCGACGGCCGCGACACACCACCGCGCAGTGCGGAAGCGTCTTTGCAAAAGGCTCAGGATACGTTGGCCGAACTGGGCGTCGGCAAGATCGCTTCCATCGTAGGTCGGTTTTTCGCCCTGGATCGCGACAAGCGCTGGGATCGTCTGCAAGCGGCTTATGAACTGTTCGTCGACGGCACCGCACAATACACCGCCGCCAATGCCGTGGACGGCTTGCTGGCAGCCTACGAACGCGGTGAAGACGACGAATTCGTCAAAGCCACTGCCATTTACAGCGACGGTGAAGCGCCTGTGACCATCGAAGACGGCGACTCCATCATCTTTATGAACTTCCGCCCTGACCGCGCCCGCCAGCTGGTGCACGCGTTTGTCACGCCCGGATTTGATGGCTTCCAGCGCAAGCGCATCCCGGCTCTGGCGGATTTCGTCATGACCACCGAATACGAAGCCGGCTTGAACGCCAGCTGCGCCTATCCGCCGGAAGATCTCACCAATACTTTTGGTGAAGTGCTGGCCAAGAATCAAAAAAACCAGCTGCGCATCGCCGAAACCGAAAAATACGCCCACGTCACTTTCTTCTTCAGCGGCGGTCAGGAAGCGACATTTGAAGGTGAAGATCGCATTTTGATCCCATCGCCCAAAGTCGCTACTTACGATCTGCAGCCGGAAATGAGCGCGCCGGAAGTCACTGAAAAATTGGTGGCCGCCATCAACAGCGGACATTACGACGCCATCATCTGCAACTACGCCAATTGCGACCAAGTGGGGCACACAGGCGTGTTTGAAGCAGCGGTAAAAGCCGTGGAAGCGGTGGATGTGTGCCTCGATCAGGTCATCGCCGCAGTCGCCAAACAAGGCGGCGACGTGTTGATCACCGCCGACCACGGCAACGTCGAGCAGATGTTCGACGAGACCACCAACCAGCCACACACGCAGCACACTACTCTGCCCGTGCCTCTGGTCTACGTGGGACCGCGCCAGCTCAACCTCAAAAACGGCGGCAGCCTCGCGGATATAGCACCTACCATGCTGGCCCTTCTGGGACTGAAACAACCTGCAGAAATGACGGGTCAAAGTCTGGTTGAACTACACTGATTGAACCAGTTGGAAAAAACCGCGTCGACAGTCACGACCAGACCAGGAGGAATTGGCAAACCATGATGATCTTTTCGTCCAAGGGTCGGAGCTTGTGCAGTGCATTCTTGCTCGGAGCCCTAATTTTTACTGCGCCGGCCATGGCCATGACCGAGCAGGAACGGCAAGCACGTGTCAAAGAGCTGCGCGAAACCATCGAGGAGCTCAAACGCGAACTGAACAAGGTTAAATCCAACCGCGATCAGCTCCTCAACGAGCTCGAGTCGTCCGAGACCAAAATCGGCGAACTGAGCAAAAAGGTGCAGGAACTGCGCAAGCAGTTGGAAAATAAACAGAGTCATCTGCAAAAGTTGAAAAGCGAGAAGGAGGAGCTTTCCCTCGCAAAAAAGCAGCAACAGGGCTCAGTCGCGCGGTATCTTGATGCCGCCTACCGACTGGGCCAGCAGAGCAGCTTGAAGCTCCTGCTTAATCAACAAGATCCAACTCAACTGGCACGCAATCTGCGTTACTACCGCTACTTTGCTGGCGCGCAAGCGCAAGAGGTTGGTCGGTACGTCACCACGATTCAACGACTGGAAGAGTTGGAGCCCACCATCGCGGCTGAAGCGGAAGCTTTGGCCCGCAGCCACAGCGAATTGCGCTCCAAGCGCGATCAATTGGTCTCTACTCAGGCGCAACGCAAAAAAACGCTGGCTGACCTCGAACGCTCCATCGCCTCCACCGATGCGAAACTGAAATCGACTGAAGAAGATCGCCATCATCTGGAGTCGCTGTTGCGCGAAGTCGTGTTGATCACCCGCGACATGCAAGTGCCGACCAGCAATGAGGCGTTCGCCAAATTGAAAGGCCAATTGCCCTGGCCCGCTGGCGGCAAGGTGTTACGCAATTTTGGCTCGCCCCGGGTTGCCAATAAGATTTCCTGGCAAGGTGTGCTGATCGGCGCTCCTGAAGGCAGCCCGGTGTATGCGGTGCATCAGGGCCGGGTGGTATTTGCCGACTATTTGCGCGGTCAGGGATTACTGCTGATCATCGATCACGGTGCAGGTTTTATGACCCTTTATGCCCACAACCAATCGCTGTTTAAAAATCTTGGGGATTGGGTGAAGGCTGGCGAGCAGATAGCGTCCGTCGGCCAAAGTGGCGGACAGGATAGCGCCGGACTCTATTTTGAACTTCGCTATAAAGGCCAGCCGACCGACCCACGACCTTGGTTGCGCAAGGCGTAGGGGCTATCTATTTAATGCGTGTTAATCGCTCTCAGGAGTTTTCTATGGCATTGCGCCTCCCATCGCTGACTTTCGCAGTCCTCTTGTGCTGGAGCGGATACGGACTGGCGGAAACTCCGAAAGCAGCCGATCCGATTCCCAAAAGCGTGCTCCCCTTGGAAGATCTGCGCGTCTTCACCAAGGCCTACGAACATATTCGCAATGCCTATATCAAGGAGATCGACGATAAAACCCTGCTGGAGTACGCCATTCGCGGCATGCTCGACCAGTTGGATCCACACTCGAGCTATCTCGACGCCTCCTCCTTCGACGACCTGCAGGTTCACACCACCGGCGAGTTCGGCGGCCTCGGCATTGAAGTCGGTATGGAGGGAGGCTTTGTCAAAGTGATCAGTCCTATAGACGACACACCGGCGTCGCGCGCCGGTATTGAAGCAGGCGATCTGATCATCAAGATCGACGACACCACGCTCAAAGGGCTCAGCCTCAACGATGCGGTCAATCGCATGCGCGGCCCCAAAGGCAGCAAGATTGTGCTGACCATAGTGCGCGAAGGCCGCGACCAACCATTTGACGTCACCCTGGTGCGCGACACCATCAAAGTCCGCAGCGTGCGCACCGAAGTCATGGACGACCAATACCTCTACATCCGTATCGCACAGTTCCAGGTCAACACCGGCAAAGACGTTCTGGAAGCCATCAAAAAAGCCAAAAAGGACCACAAGCTGCAGGGCTTGATACTCGACCTGCGCAACAACCCTGGCGGGGTTTTGCAGGCGTCGGTGGAAGTGGCTGATGCGTTTCTCGATGGCGGCACAGTGGTGTACACCGAAGGCCGTATGCTGCAGTCGAACTTCAGTTACAAAGCTGAGCCGGGTGATGCTAGCGAAGGGCTGCCGATTGTTGTACTGATCAACGAAGGCTCGGCATCTGCTTCCGAAATTGTCGCCGGCGCATTGCAGGACCATCGCCGTGCCCTGGTGATGGGAACCCGCAGTTTCGGTAAAGGATCGGTGCAGACAGTCATTCCGATCACCGATGAAAAAGCCGTGAAACTGACCACCGCTCTGTACTTCACCCCCAACGGGCGGTCGATTCAGGCCCAGGGCATTGAACCGGACATTGTCATCGAACGCGCCACGCTTACCGCGCTTAAAGGCACTACTCTCACCGAAGCCCAGTTGGCAGGTCACCTGGAAAACGGCAAGGATGGCAAAGATATCAAAGCCAAAGAGCGTGAGGCCGAGCGCAGTAAGCTTTTGGAAGACCTCCAAGGCAAAGACAACCAGCTCTACGAAGCGCTCAATATGTTGAAAGGGTTGTCTTTCTTCCAAAAAAGCCCATCAACTCAAACCGCAGCCAAAACCCAGTAACTTTTCTTCGAGCGGCGTCTTTATCCGACCAATGACGCCGCTCACCTCCATTTATTCTTACTTCAGAATAAAAGCGTCGAATTGTTATACCGGAACACGCTCTTTCCCTATCAAAACGATCTGAAACGCACTGAGCCTTGTGACAAAACGCTCGCTGCCAAGTCTATTTTTCTGTGTTAATGTCGGTCGACACGCCCCAACGAGGGCGAACAAAAAGGGACTATTGAGGTTTGCGGCACGTTTGAGAGGCGGCACGCGGACCCAATCTCGCACAAGGAGCACCTTTAAATCAGCTGACGAGGAGGTCCTTCCATGGCCATGAAAAGAACTGGCGAAATGAGTGAGCCACCAGTACGCAACTCACGCTTTTTCGAACGCGATGGATATTTTTATTACGCAACCCGGGAGGGGATTGATATAGGTCCTTTCGATACCTTGCACGAGGCAGAGAGAGGCGCCAGCTCTTTTATCGACTTTGTCCTTCACGCCGAACCGCACGTTAGAGAAAGCCTTAATCGTTACAGCCGCGCGGCGTGATCTCTATGCCGGACCTTATGGTCCGGCTTCCATTCTTTTCTACTTCTCCATCAGGGGCGAAAAATCTTTAACTCTATCCCCTCGATGAATTTGTAATGTTTGTCATTGGCAGTCATCAGGGCCAGTCCGGATGACAAGGCGCTCGCTGCGATGAGCGCATCAGCCAGCTGCATCTATTCTCCGCGCGCTGTGGCAGAAAGGAGTTTTTTGGTGTGCAAACACAGGTCTTTGATTGTGGCATCCATAGGTTACACATCAAAGTTACATTTCGAATGTGTAACCTGCATCTATAAAGATGCAATGAACTCTTACAGTCGAACCTCAATCCCCCGCTCGCGCATATAGGCTTTGGCTTGGGGAACCGTGTATTCGCCGAAGTGGAATATGCTCGCCGCCAGTACGGCATCTGCGCCGCCCAGCGTTACACCGTCCACCAGATGCTGGAGATTGCCCACACCGCCTGAGGCGATAACCGGCACTGGTACAGCATCAGCAATCGCGCGGGTCACACCGAGATCGAAGCCGTTTTTAGTGCCGTCGCGGTCCATGCTGGTCAGAAGGATTTCGCCTGCGCCGCTGTTGACCATGCGCACCGCCCACTCGACCGCGTCTATACCCGTCGGCTTACGGCCACCATGAGTGAAGATCTCCCAGCGGGGAGTTTCGCCTTCAGCACTCACTTTTTTCGCGTCTATGGCGACGACGATGCACTGCGAGCCAAAGCGCGCTGCGGCTTCGGCGACAAAATCTGGATTTTTCACTGCAGCAGAATTGATGCTGACTTTATCCGCGCCTGCATTGAGCATGCGGCGGATATCTTCCAGGGTGCGGATACCACCGCCAACAGTCAGGGGGATAAAGACTTCTGCGGCTATGGCTTCCACTGTATGCACAGTGGTATCGCGCGCTTCGTGAGTTGCAGTGATATCGAGAAAGGTAATCTCGTCCGCGCCCTGTTCGTTGTACCGCTTGGAAATCTCCACCGGATCACCGGCATCGCGGATATCCACAAACTGCACGCCTTTGACCACTCGGCCGTTGTCGACGTCGAGACAGGGAATGATGCGTTTTGCCAGCGCCATAAATCTCTCCCTACTGCCCGTCACACAGCCGTTGCGCGGCAGCCAGATCCAATGTGCCTTCGTAGATCGCCCGACCAGTAATAGCACCGCAAATACCAGCGCCTTCGTTGGCGCGGGCGAGCAGGGCTTTGATGTCGTCGAGATTGGTGATGCCGCCTGAGGCGATGATCGGCAGGCTGGAGGCTTTTGCCATGGCGACTGTGGCTTCGACGTTGACGCCCTGCATCATGCCATCGCGGTCGATATCGGTGTAGACGATGGAGCTGACACCATCCTGCTCAAAGCGTTTGGCCAGTTCGGTAGCTTTGACCGATGACACTTCCGCCCAGCCGTCGGTGGCAACAAAGCCGTTTTTCGCATCCAGGCCGACGATGATGGTGCCCGGGAACTCGCGGCACATATCGGTCACGAACTGCGGTTCTTTTACTGCTTTGGTACCGATGATGACGTAGCTGACTCCCGCTTCCAGGTAATGACGAATGGTTTCCGCCGAGCGGATACCGCCGCCGATCTGGATCGGCAGCTCGGGGAAAGCTTTGGCAATCGCGGTCACCACTTCACCATTGACCGGCTTTCCGGCAAAGGCGCCGTTGAGGTCGACCAGATGCAGGCGGCGCGCGCCTTGCTCCACCCATTGGCGGGCGACGGCGACAGGGTCATTGGAGAATACGGTGGAGTCTTCCATCACACCTTTGCGCAAACGTACGCACTGGCCGTCTTTGAGGTCGATGGCGGGAATAATTTGCATGAAAAAAGTTCTCTATATCCGGGCTGAGCGATCAGGGGCGACCGTTCCAGCTGACAAAATTCTTGAGTAGTTGCAAACCGTGTTCAGCGCTTTTTTCCGGGTGGAATTGCACGGCGAACACATTGGCGCGGGTCAGCGCAGCGTTGAAATCGATTCCGTAATGACACACACCGGCGACCACTTGGGGATCAGTCGCCTGTACGCAGAAACTGTGCACAAAATAAAACCGGCTGTAGTCCGGAATGCCGTGCCACATGGGGTGATCGATCGTCTGGCGCACCTGGTTCCAGCCCATATGCGGAACCTTGAGGCGCTCCGCCGCTGGTGCACTCGCCTGGGCAATCTGGAATTCCGCATTGGCGGCGAAGCCCTTGACCTCACCAGGGAAATGCGCGAGGCACGGCACGCCGCCGTTTTCCTCACTGCTGTCCATCAGCGCCTGCAGGCCGACGCAAATCGCCAGCAGTGGTTTGCCGGAAGCAATGGTGTCCGCGATTGCGACATCGAAGCCGCCGCGGCGAATCTCACCCATGCAGTCGCGAATGGCACCGACGCCGGGGAACAACACTCTATCCGCCTGGCGCACGCGCCCCACGTCTGAGGTCACTTCGATATGAGCGTCAGGCGCTATGTGCTGCAGGGCGCTGGCAACGGAATGCAGGTTGCCCATTCCGTAGTCGATTACCGCGATAAAGTTACTGCTCATGCTGTTGTCGCCTGCAATCAAAGAGTTCCTTTGGTCGACGGCATGGCGTCGCCCAGTCGTTCATCGCGCTCCAACGCCATGCGCAGGGCGCGGCCGAATGCCTTGAAGACCGTTTCAATCTGGTGATGCGCGTTGTGGCCGCGCAGGCAGTCGATATGGAGGGTGACCTGGGCGTGATTGACGAAGCCTTGGAAGAATTCGTAGAACAGTTCGGTATCGAAGGTGCCGATGCGTTTCTGGGTAAACGGCACCTGCATGACCAAACCGGGACGGCCGGAAAAGTCGATCACTACGCGCGACAGAGCTTCATCCAGCGGTACATAGGCGTGGCCGTAGCGGCGAATGCCCTTCTTGCTGCCCAGCGCCTTGTTGATTGCCTGACCGATGGTGATACCTATGTCTTCCACTGTGTGGTGGTCGTCGATATGAGTATCGCCATTGCAAGTGACGTGCAGGTCGATCATGCCGTGGCGAGCGATCTGATCCATCATGTGCTCTAGAAATGGCACACCTGTGGAGAACACACCTTTGCCGGTGCCGTCCAAATCGACGGTCACGCTCACTTGCGTCTCCAGGGTATCCCGATTGATGGAAGCCTTACGTTCGGCCATACTGTCTGCCCCTTGTTGAGAGGGCGGGATTATAGCCATATTGGCTTGGATTCACGAGTCCGAACACTTCCACACTCTGGCTTTACCCTTCCTGGGCGCACTCATGGCATTTGGTACCCGAACAAAGATTTTGGCCGCACTGGCTGGCGTTGCCTTACTCGGCGTACTCGTGCTGGCGGTGTTATGGATGACCTCACCGAATCAATTGGGCCGCGCTGCCTTTGCCGCAACCGGCCTCCCCAAACGAACCCTCGCCGAAGCACAGCAGCTTTCCCGGGAAACTTCTAAACCGCTACTCATTAACTTTTCCGCCTATTGGTGCGGTTTCTGCCGCAAGCTCGACCGCATGGTGATGGTCGACGAGCGCGTGAAAGCGCGCATCAATGAAAAATACGTGTTTGTGCGCCTGGATTCCGAAGATCCGCAAACCCGCACGCTTATGCGCACTTACGGCGTCCATGTTTTCCCCACGCTGCTGGTCGCCCAGGCCGATGGCACACCTGTGCGTTTTATCTCTCTGGCGTACGAGCCGGATAATTTTCTGCAGAATTTGTAGTGCAACTCGCCCAAGATCGCTTCCCAGCACCGGACACCGGGCCGGCGACAACTGAGCAACGGCCTCTGCGTATCGCCTTGCTCGGCTATCGCAGCCACCCGCATGTCGGCGGCCAAGGCATCTATTTGAAGTACTTGAGCCGCGCCCTGGTCCGTCGCGGCCATCAGGTTGATGTGCTATCCGGGCCACCCTATCCAGAACTCGACCCGGAAGTCCGGCTGATCCGCATTCCCAGCCTGGATCTCTACGCCGCCATGCCCAACCACATACGGGCGCTGCGCTGGCACCATTTGAAGTCGTTTACCGATACCTTCGAATGGTGGTCCATGGCGACTGGCGGTTTTGCCGAGCCTTATACCTTTGGCCGACGGGTTGTGCGCTACTTGCAACAGCACCGCGGCGCATACGACATCATTCACGACAACCAGAGCCTGTGTTACGGCCTGCTTGAATTGCAAAAAGCTGGCTGGCCCGTGGTGGCTACAGTGCACCACCCGATTACCCGGGATCGCGATTTGGCCGTGGCCGACGCGCACAGCTGGGGTCATCGCCTGTTGATCCGCCGCTGGTACAGCTTTCTCGGCATGCAGCAGAAAGTGGTGCGCCGGCTCCGCCATGTGGTGACTGTATCGGAGTGCTCGCGCCGCGACATAGCCGCGGAATTCGGCCGGTCGCAGCATCTGACCCAGGTGATCCCCAATGGCGTGGATACCGAGCTGTTCCAACCGCAGCCGCAGATCGAGCGGGTGCCGTTTCGCATCATGACCACCACCTCTTCCGACCAACCGTTGAAAGGCTTTGGCGTTCTGCTGGAAGCCCTGCGCCGCGTACGCGAGCGACTGCCGGAGGCGCATTTGCTGGTGATCGGCAAGCTGCAGGAAGGCGGTCGCAATCAAAAGTTGCTGAAGGAACTGGGTCTGGAGCACTGCGTGACCTTTCGCAGCGGCATTAGTGACCAGGAACTGGTCGAAGAATACGCCCGCGCCAGCGTGGCCGTCTGCCCTTCTTTATATGAAGGCTTTGGCCTGCCTGCGGCGGAGGCTATGAGCTGCGGAGTGCCACTGGTCAGCTCCAACGGCGGTGCTTTAGCGGAAGTGGTCGGCAATGCCGGCGTGCTGGTGCCGGCTGGAGACAGCGAGGCCCTCGCCAAGGGGATCTGCCAGGTTCTGAGCAATCGGGTGCTTGCCCAGGCCATGATGCAAATGGGCCGGCAGCGCATCACTCAGGAATATTGTTGGGACCGGGTGGCCGAGCGGCTTAAGGATTTTTACCACCAGATCATTCCGACGCTTCAATCAGATTCCGTCGCAGCCGGAGCCAATCTCTGATGCAAACCATTCGCCTGGACAAGCTGGCGCTGCAGCCACATCAACGCGTTTTGGATTTGGGCTGCGGCGAAGGGCGGCACGCCCTGGCGGCTTACTGGTTTAGTGCGGCGGCTGAGGTAGTCGCGCTGGACGTCAACCACAAAGACGTGCGTACGGCGCAATCGCGCAAAAACGATTTCCCGCAAGCCGATCCTGAAAAGCGTTGTCATTTTTTGGTGGGCGATGGTTTGCGCCTGCCGTTTGCCGATCACACGTTTGATGTGGTGATCTGCTCCGAAGTGCTGGAGCATATTCCGGATTACCAGGGCATGTTGGCCGAAGCACGGCGCGTGTTGGCGCCCGGCGGCATACTGGCGGTCAGTGTTCCGCGCGCCTGGCCGGAGCGCATCTGCTGGTGGTTGAGCCGCGCTTATCACCAAGTCGAAGGCGGCCATATCCGGATCTTCAACGCCAGAAAACTCTGCGCCGAAATCCAAAGCCGCGGATTCGACAAAATTTCGCACCACTGGGCGCATGCTTTACACGTGCCCTATTGGTGGTTGCGCTGTTTGTTCTGGCAGCGCGGTGCTGACTTTGCACCTGTGCGCCTTTATCACCGGCTACTGGTTTGGGATCTACTCAAACATCCGCCGCTGACCCGTTTTCTCGAATGGATGCTCAATCCCCTGATGGGCAAAAGCGTCGTGTTTTATTTCACCAAGAGGGATTTGTCGTGACTTCAGTGCCTCCCATTCTGCTGCCGGAAGAACTGCACCCGACCGCGCGCTATATTCGTTCCGCCCAACTGGCGGATGGCGCCATTCCATGGTTTCGCGGCGGCAAACTCGATCCCTGGGATCACACAGAAGCGGCCATGGCACTCAGCGTCGCCGGATTTCGCGATGAAGCGGCATTGGCTTATCAGTGGCTGGCGCAACAACAATTAGCCGACGGCAGTTGGTATGCCCATTATTTTCTCGCCGGCGCCACTCCCGATGAAAACCAGCAAACCTCGCTGCGCGAAACCAATTTTGTCGCCTACGTTGCAACCGGAGTGTGGCATCACTTTTTAATCACGCGTGATCGCAGTTTTCTCGCTGATATGTTCCCTTGCGTACGCAAGGCCATTGAATTTGTTTTGCGCCACCAAAGTCCATTTGGAGAAATTGCCTGGGCAGTCGATGAAAATGGCAACGCGCAAAATGATGCTCTGGTTACGGCGTGCAGCTCGATTTTGCGCAGTTTGGATTGCGCACAAAAAATCGCCCAAACACTCGGCGAAGAAGCATCCACTTGGCGCCAAGCTGGCGATCAATTGGAAATCGCGTTGCGCGAGCGCCCGGAGCGTTTTGATCGCACCTGGCCGAGCAAAGCGCGTTTTTCGATGGACTGGTATTACCCGATTCTGGCGGGAATTTACAGCGGTGACGATGCGCGACGACGCATCGAAAAACGCTGGCATGAATTTGTCGAACCGGGTTTAGGTTGTCGCTGCGTCAACGATGAACCTTGGGTTACAGTTGCTGAAACCAGCGAACTCATCATCGCGCTTATGGCATGCGGCGAGCATGAAAAAGCACTCGAACTTTACGACACGCTTCATCAATGGCGCGATCGCGATGGCGGATATTGGACGGGTTATGTTTTCCGCGATCGCGCAATTTGGCCGGAAGAAAAAACCACATGGACTGCAGGGGCAGTCATTTTAGCTGCCGATGCCTTGCTCGGATTATCACCAGCCCACCGAATATTTCTGACTCCTCGCGGAGCGTTTGTCACTTCAAATTAAATTTATTCCGCTGAACGAGACGCCAATTTGCTGCTAGATGCCGCCAAATGATCGCTACCCAACTTTAATCGGAGCAGGAAATTTGGTAAAAACGCACAAATTCAGAATTTGTTCACATTTCTACCTTTAGGCTGCGCGCCTGTTCCACCCAAAATCGGCTCAGAAAGCATTAATTATTAAGAACAACCAAAAAAGAAGGAGTACATCATGAAATCTCAACTCGCCAACGCCATTCGTGTCGCGATGTGCGGCGCAGCTTTAGGTATTTCCTCGTACGCAGTTGCAGAACAAAGCAGCGGTTTTACCATCACCCCCGGTGTTGAATATCACATGCTGGATAAAGACGCGCCGTTTGATAATCCGTTTTTGGGCGCTATCAACCTGGGTTACAAAACCTCTACTCCTTGGGGCGTAGAAATCGGTTATACCGCTGGCAGCACGGATTTCTCCACCAGCGACCGTGAAATCGATCTGGAAACCTACCGCCTGGACTTCCTTTATCACTTCGCTGAAAAAGAAGGCGTTCAGCCTTATTTGTTGATCGGTGGCGGCCAACAAGTTTATGACTACGGCAATGCCGACTACAAAAACGACATGGCCAACCTGGGTGCCGGTTTGAAAGTCGCTATCACCAACTCTCTGAGCTTCCGCCCCGAACTTCGCTTGGTTCGCGACCTCGAGCGCGACTGGACTCACTACAGCGTTGGTCTGGGTTTGAATTTCCTGATCGGCGGCAAAAAAGCGGCTGCGCCTGTGAGAACTGCAGCACCTGCTGATTCCGACCGCGACGGTGTTATCGATTCCCAAGACCGCTGCCCGGGCACTCCAGCAGGCACTCCAGTTGATGCTTACGGCTGTGAATTGGTCCAAGACTCCGATAACGACGGCGTAGCAGATGCGTACGACCAATGCCCCAACACTTCTGCTGGTGCCAAAGTGGACGAAAAAGGCTGCTATATCGTTATCACCGAAACCAAAGAAGTCCAATTGCGCGTCAATTTCGAAAATGAATCCTTCGAAGTCCGTTCAGATTCTTTGAGCGAAATCGAAGCCGTTGCGCAATTTATGCGTGAATATCCGTTGACCAAAGTTGTTCTGGAAGGTCACACAGACGATCGCGGCTCTGAAGCTTTCAACCAGCAATTGTCAGAAAAACGCGCTGCCGCTGTTGCCCGCGTTCTGGTTGAACGCTACGGCATCGACCGTTCACGCGTTTCTTCCGTTGGTTACGGTGAATCACGTCCGCTGGTGAACAACAACACTCCAGAAAATCGTGCAGCCAACCGTCGCGTAACTGCAAAAGTCACTGCACACGTAGAAAGCATCCAACGCTAATTCACGCGTTTAGCGGTAAAAAAGGCCGGTGGTTCGCCCCGGCCTAATTTTTTGTCTTACGGAAGGAATTCCACCGTGGAAGACAAACTTCACGCCCTGTTTGACCAAATCCCCCATCTCATCGTTATCTACAGCATCAAGATTTTGCTGGCACTGGCTGTCTTTTTTATCGGCCGCTGGATCGCCAAACGCGTATCCATATTACTGGGACGCACACTGACCTTCCGCGGTGTCGACAGCGCCGTATCGGCTTTTTTCCGCCAAATTTCCTATTACGGTTTATTGATCGTGGTAATAGTGGCTGCACTCGGCCAGCTGGGTGTGCAGACCGCGTCTTTCGTCGCCGTGATCGGCGCCGCAGGTCTTGCTGTTGGCCTTGCTCTTCAAGGCTCACTGTCCAACTTCGCCGCAGGTGTATTACTGATTTTATTTCGGCCATTTCGCGCTGGTGACTACATAGAAGCGGCGGGCGCGGCGGGATCAGTGCGGGAAATTTCCATTTTCTCAACCACTTTGATCACCGCTGACAACAAAACCGTCACCATTCCCAACGGCGGAATTTTAAGCGGCAACGTAGTTAATCATTCCATCCAACCGCAGCGGCGCATCGACCTTGATGTCATTGTCGGTTACAGCGCAAATGTCGCCCGCGTAAAAGAAGAACTCTCGGCGGTTGTGCAAAACGAATCGCGCGTACTGAAAGACAAGGAAATCGCCATAGGCGTTACCGGCTTTGTCGAAACCGGCATCAAATTTGTGGTGCGCGTCTGGGTAAAAAGCTCCGACCTGGGCGATACACAATTTGCCCTGCTGGAAAACATCAAAAACCGCTTTGATGCCGCGGGAATCGAAATGCCCTACCGTCAGGTTGATGTGCAACTGAGCAAAATTCCGCCGATTCGTCAGGAGTCCTAGATCTTTCGGCAACACAACAATAAAACCAGAAGCTCCCCAAGCCAAAACCATCCCAGCGCGCTAAGATAGCGAATCTTTTCGCGACAGCCGCTCGGGATGCGTTATGTACAAAAGAATCGAAAACCAATCCTTTCTCGCTCTCCTTATCCTGGTTTCTCTGGCGTTTTTTTGGGTCCTTAAACCCTTTTTTGGCCCCATTTTCTGGTCCGTTGCCATCGCCATTATTTTTGCCCCCGTACAGGACTGGCTGAACAGCAAAATGCCCGGCAGACGCAATCTCAACGCGGCACTTACCCTGTTGGCTTGCTCCGTGATCGTGATTATTCCGGTGATTTTTACTATTACCTCAGTGGTCGGACAGATCGCCGATTTCTATAAAACCGTGGAATCCGGCCAAGTAGAAATCACCAAACACGTGCAAAAAGTCCAGGACGGTTTTCCCGCCGTGCAACACTGGATGGATCGGTTCGGAATCGATTTTGACCGCCTTAAACAAAGCGCCACCGAAGCCGCCATGGCAGCGGGCAAATTTATCGCCCAGCACTCTGTGAGCATCGGCCAAAACGCTTTTGGCTTTGCCCTGGCAGTTGGGGTGATGCTGTATGTGTCCTTCTTTTTTATCCGCGACGGCGACAAAATCGTTGCCCTGCTCTACAAAGCTCTGCCCCTCGGCGATGAACGCGAACACCTGTTATTTACCAAATTCGCCGAAGTCACCCGTGCCACTGTCAAAGGCAACATAGTGGTCGCTGTTGTCCAAGGCTCCATCGGCGGAATTGCATTTGCTGCACTCGGTATTGGCGGGGCATTTTTGTGGGGCGTGGTGATGGCCATTTTTTCCCTTTTGCCAGCAGTAGGCGCTTCCCTGATTTGGGCGCCCGTGGCCATTTATCTTTTCGCCACAGGTTCCGTTATCAAAGGCATTATTCTGGTAATCGTCGGCGCGGTAGGCATAGGCCTGATCGACAACATCCTCCGCCCCATCCTGGTCGGCCGCGATACCAGACTGCCCGACTATCTCGTGCTGCTCTCAACCCTTGGCGGTTTGGTTTTATTTGGTATTAACGGCTTTGTGATTGGACCACTGATTGCCGCCTTGTTTATTGCATTCTGGGGAATTTTTATTCGCGAATTTCAGAATGAAAATCAGATTGTTAAACCGGAAAAGCCAAAGGTCTGACGGGAATAACCACACCCGATTTTTCGGGCGTGGTTGCCCAGCCTTTTCCTTATGCTTGAAACAATCCTGTTTGCTCTCATTGCGGCTACCTATTTCTCGTATGTTAGACAGAATGGAACAGAAAGAAGCTGTCTGGCAGCTTTAGCTTTTGTTGCACTGTATCTAATAGTCTATTTAGGCGTACCGCCACACTTGCCTATAAAGTTGACTTATCCGGGACAGCTTTTTGGGTTATTGCCGCTACTTTCACTAACGCTGATTTTATTTCCGCAAATAAACCGCAAAATGCCAATTTCGGCAACCAAATTTTTAGGATGGTTTATGTTACTCGGGGGCTGTGGCTTGCTTATTTTTTTTAAAATTTTTATCTGGTAATTGCTATTCAATTCAAATTCGGACACTCGCCACGTTTCTCCTTTAATAATTTCCAAAATTCCTCATATACCCTGCCATAAAAGTATTAAGTCGAAAAATCACTTTCGACGACCGCCTGTACGATGCTTCTTATCCCCCTTCAATGTGAATTTTGCTCCCGGTGAATGTGAATATTTCACAGAGCCCAATTTGGCCTCGCCAATATATTGAGCCCGTGTTTGATACCGGCAGCGATCAACACAGTCAAACCAATCACGCTGTCATCTAGGAAATTTTCAACTATCAACGGAGTAACAGCAATGAGCGATAAAGTAGGTGTTATCAATCCTTATGCCCTCGGTGAACTCGTAGCCAAAAAGAATATTCAATGGAATTCAGTCAGCGAACCCGAAAAACTTCTCTCTGAAATTCTCAATATCAAGAAAGAAGCCATCTTTGATATAAGGAACCCCATTCTCAACCCAAGTGTAAAAATTGATCTCGACGAGAAAGTAGCGATCCTCGGAGAAACGGATGCCGAAAATCGGCTGAAAAATTTTTTGCTGGACCGTCAACCTCAGGTAAAAATAGAGCAAGCGATTAGCAGCTTGCGTTTGCCAACACCAGCTAACGATAAATTGGATGAGGTATTACTGTCCTCCGCCGTTGTCCGATCCGAGTCTAGCGTTCCTTGGAAGCCCGCGGATAAAGAGTGGTTCGACAAAGGCGATTATTTTGAGGATGTCGCAGAGGTCAATGATCCTATCCAAGGGGCGCTTGGGGATTGCTACTTTATAGCTGCCCTTGCCTCAGTTGCCTGGGCGAGACCTTACACCATCGTCAACATGGCCAGACCATCCGGTTGGGGCAATGAAGACAGCCCAATCCACAAAATCAGTTTTTATCAGAACGGAACAGGCTCGCCCCAATCTGTAGAGGTGACAGAAAAGGTTCCAGTAACCAAAACTACCCGCTACTGGATTTACGCACGATCACTGGATTTGACAGAAATTTGGCCCGCCGTTATGGAAAAAGCTTATGCCAAATGGCGAACGAACAATCTCACTGATTTTCCTAACTACCCGGCGATTTCTGGCGGCGACCCCGCTTTGGCTTGTGCTCAATTGATTGGCGGTACCAGAACCTACAAAGCCAATGCGAGCACTTCAGCCAATGACTTGTGGAAATTTGTCCGCGCTAATTCAGTAAGTAAACGCACTGTCAATCCGATGGTGGCATGGACATACCCCAGCCAGCCTTCCGGAACTGACTACATTAGCGCTCGTGTTGTAGCGAACCATGCTTACTCCGTGTTGGGTTGGGACGATTACAACAATGAACAGTACATCGTTCTGCGAAATCCTTGGGGCACTCACCATGCAACCCTCGATACTCGCTCCGGAACCTGGTCTGCGCATCATATTTCCTACAATGCTGTCGTGCCACTAAATACCAACGGTGTTTTTGCAATGAAAGCATCCACTTTCAAAAAATACTTTGCCAAACTGGCTGTAGCGAAATAAAAAACTGAGGAATGGACTCCAACTGCAACGTGGCTTGTGATAGGAATTATCTCAAGCCACGCTTTATTAATTAAATATACCAAGGCAACGTATATTGCTATAGATCTGAGGATAAAAGCCATGTCTCAAGCCATTACCAAAATCCTATACGAATTTAATGATGCCGCCGTTCCTCCGCCCTATCATAGAAGTTATAGAATCACAGTAACGCTAGACCAATGTCATTTAATGATTCATGCCTACGGCGAAATTATTCTTGAAAAATTCTGCACCATCGAGCTCGATGTTTTTGAGAAGCTTGCAAAGGATGCATTGGCATTACCTATTCAAACATTGCCAAAGGCTGGCGATTCTCCGGTTTCTATTGGTGGATCATCAAGATTAATCACCCTGTATTCAGGAAATGAAGTTATTTTTCGGGGAACAGATGGCGCTGACCCAAAATCCCATAGACTGGTATCCTTTGCGCAGGAATTGATGTCTCTTTGCCCGGACTTTCCTAAAGATTTGGTATCGAATTAAAAACGGCTCCCGCAGCCCCCCGCTATATGACCTCGAAGAATGTCATTAATGCTCCGCTACACGTTCTCTGCCCTTTTGCGCGTAAAAATCTGGCAATCCATGTATTCAACCGTTAAGGTAACGTCCTATTACATAGGTGTTGTCGATTTGGACCGCATTTACGGCACAATACTCAGTTAAAAAATGTAAAGAGAACGATTGATATGAGAAAAATAATTCCAGCGGTTTTAACCGTGGCTTCGGTATTAACAGTGGCGGCTTGTTCCAGCTTAAAATCGGATAAGACTGCTTTTGAGCCGCCAACTGTTTTTGACAACCCGATTATTCGCTACGACACCCAAGACCCCACCAATGAAGTTGGCGAAATTATTTATACCGCTGATCCTGCCGCTATGGTGTTGGGCGACACCCTGTATCTGTACACCAGCCACGACGAGCAAGCCATAGATGTCAACGATTACCGGATGTACGACTATCGCTTGTGGACCACCAAGGACTTAGTGAAATGGGAAAACAAAGGCGCGGTTTTGAGTCATGCAGATTTTGCGTGGGCGCGCAGTAGTGAAGTGACCGGTAATGCCTACGCGGCGCACGTTACCCACAAAAAAGACGCATCAGGAAAATCCAAATATTATTTTTATGTGACCATGGAAGGCGGCCAGCCGGAATTTGGCTTTGCCATTGGTGTTGCAGTATCCGACAATCCGGAAGGTCCTTTTACCGATCCGCGCGGCATGCCTATGATTGTGCTGGCCGATACCGCGCAATATAAAGACCATTCCTGGCGCAATATCGACCCCGCCGTATTTATTGATGATGACGGCCGAGCCTACCTGTATTGGGGCAACCGGCAATTATGGTGGGTGGAATTGGAAAGCGATTTAATCCACTTGAAGGGCGAAAAATATACGCTGGATGCCAACGGCAAAATGGTCAGCCGCGATATGAGCGATGTCAAAATCCACACCGTGGATACCTTGCCGAATTACGAAGAAGCGCCTTACGTCTCCAAACACAACGGCCTTTATTATTTGGTGTACGCCGCAGGATTTCCGGAGAGCATCGGTTACGCCACCAGCACCTCCGCCACCGGTCCCTGGGAATATCGTGGCATTATTATGGACCCCCTGCCCAACACCACCACCATTCATCCGGCGCTGTTCGACTTTAAAGGCCATACTTTTCTGGCCTATCACGATGCGACCTTGCCCGGCGGCGGCAGCTATCGCCGCTCCACTTGCATAGACCGCGTGTATTTCAATAGCGACGGCAGCATCCAAAAAATTGTGCCGACTTATAAGCGAAAAGTGACTGAAGAAAAATAAATAAAAGGGGCCGGCAATTTGCCGGCTTTTTTTCATCCGCTTTGGCAAGCTATGTGCGGAGGATTTTTTGGAGAAGTTTTTCACAAGAATGCGGAGGGGCTGTTGAGGAATTGAGATCTCAAATCTTCTTATGCTTAGCGTGTTTCAATTTCGCCTTCTTCCCCCGGCGCTTACGTCGACTGCCTGCTACAGCGCTCCTCAATCTGACCCCCTCCCGTTTCTAAGACCCTCTCCCTCTGGGAGAGGGTTGGGGTGTTGTGCAAACCGGCAACATAGGTAACAAAACAAACCGGGAACATGGGTTACACAAGTTATGGTATGAGCAAGGAGGACTTGCTTATGCCCTGGAACGAGACTTGTGTGATGGATTTGAAGAT
>Ga0182792_1000909_pt1 | contig 25834 bp, 28 predicted proteins | sample Passage237B_FD_130497 | JGI IMG/M metagenome (GOLD analysis project Ga0182792, IMG submission 130497) | Cellulose adapted compost microbial communities from Newby Island Compost Facility, Milpitas, CA, USA - Passage2 37B (version 2) (version 2) ...
CTCGGCCTCGCGCAGGATGCCGATGATCTGCTCGTCGGTGAATCGCTTCTTCATGGAGCTCTCCTTGCCTGTTAAGGGTAGAGAACTCACCAGCCAAATGGCTACACGATCCGTCTCAGGTCAGGTGAGTTCGTGTCCTGCTCCCCGCCCACTGGGCCAGTCCAGCTGGCCTGGCTCCCTGCGGCCCGTTCCGGCTGCCTCGACCGCCCGGCTTTCGGCGGCCGACTGGGCAGGCTCGCCACCACCGGCCGGCAGCGGTTAGGCTGCATCTTCCGCAATACCTTTCCGTACTGCCCGCACCCCGATGCACCGCATGCTCCGGCTGATGTTGCTGCTGTTGATCCTGGTCGAGGTCGTGAGCGCAGGCCTGTCCTTCTACCTCTCCTCGACCAGCCAGGCGGCGATATCGCGGGAGCTGGAGGCGGTGCTGGGTTCGTGGGGCGACTGGATCACGCCCTGGCTGTTCGAGTTCAGCCCGTCCCTGGGCAAGGCCGTGGGCGGCTATTTCCATGCCCGCGCCAACTGGGGCTGGTCGTGGCCGGCGGCGCTGCTTTATGGGTTCCCTGGGCTGCTGATTGCCGCGGTGGCCCTGTTCGCTGGCCTGGGCCGGATTGCCTGGCGAGCGTTCCATGGCTGGCGGGCGGCCCGGCGCGCCCTGCCCGGCGAGGATGCGCCTGGCGAAGGCGGCGCCCAGGACTGAGCGCGGAACAGCGGCGCCGGGTCCGCTCCCGGTGCAGCCGCAGCGGACCGGCAACCTGCCCGCCGCGCGGCATTCCCGCTGCTGCCACGCCAGTAGCGAAGGCGGCTGGCCGGCGCAGCCGGGATTCGATGCGGCGCTGCATCCGCCCGGCCGCTGGCTACAATCCGGTCATCGCGGCCACGGGCCGCGGCCCACGGAGGGGGCGATGCCAATCGAGTCGTGGAACTGGCTGGCCGCGCCTGGGCTGCTGCTGATGGTGGTGGCCGCGGCGCTGTACCGCTGGCGCTCGGGCCGCCCGTTCCGCTTCTGGCGCCTGCTTGCCGGCACGCTGCTGTTTGGCCTGGTGGGCCCGCCCATAGGCGGGCTGGCGATCGGGTCGGTCATCCTGGTCCTGCGCCTTGAGCCGCCGTCTTTCACTGCGGTGGCCGTGTTCATGCTGGCGTCCTGGCTGGTGGCCGCGGTGCCGGCGCTGGTGGGTGGGGTCTGTGCCGCCCTGGTACGGCCAGTGCTGCGCCCCGGCGCGAGGCTGGCGGCGGTGGCCGCATGCTGCGGCCTGGCCAGCGGACTGTTTAGCTACGGCCTGATGAGCGAAGGCGCGCGGGTGGTCAGCGTGCTGATGGCCGGGCTGGGGGCCATGGCCGGCGTGCTGATCGAGCTCGCCTGGCTGGGGCTGGAGGGCTGGCGCGGCCGGCGTGGCCGTGCGCCGGCTGTCGCATGAGCCAGGCCTTGTCCTTATCCGGGCAGATGTCCATATCACAGGGAGAGTGGGGATGCGTGGACTGTTTCTGGCGGCGGCGTGGGGGCTATCGCTCGCGCTGGCCGGATGTGCCGAGGCCGAAGGGGAAGAGCCTGCCGCGCCGGTGGGCAGCGCCTGCATGTGGTCCGGCGAGTTCGAGTTCCGCGGGCGGCCCTACCGCACCCGCGAATGCCTGCAGATGAGCCCGCGCATGCTCCAGCAGGTGCGGGCCGAGTTCTGCCAGGGCCTGGCAGAACTGCCGGGCAAGCTGGGTGCACGACCTGTCCGCGCGGGCAAGGTCGAATACCTGTCCCAATGCCCGCCGCCCACCCTGGGCACCTGCTACAACGCCTTCGATCGCCCGGACATGGCCATCCACTACTACGAACGCAGCGCCCCGGACGTGGCCGGCCTGCCGGCCGAATGCAGCGTGCTGCGCGGCGACTGGAAGCCGGCGCAGGGTTGAGGCAGCAGGCAGGTCGATTGCCGGTCGCACCGACTTCGACCCGGCTGTGGTGCCGGGTCGGGGGACAGGCGATCGAGGGGGCGGCCGAACCGGGCCGCTGCCGGGCGCGCGGAATCTAGAAGGGCCGGACGGCGATCAGGGCAATGAATGCGATCCCGAGCACGGCAGGGTAGGTGTCGCCTCGCGCCCGCGCCGGTCGCGGCCTTCCGGCCTCGGCCTCGGCCTCGGTAGCGGGGTGGGCCTGCCGCGGATGGTCCTTCATGGAGGGCAGCCAGGCCAGGCACAGCCACAGGAGTGACATCAAGACGTAGCTGCGAGGCAGGTCCATGCAGGACAGGCCGAAGGATAGAAACGCCAACATGTTGATGACCTGGCTGGTGCCCCAAGGGCAAGCGGCTGTCGGGCTGTGCGGGGCGTTCGGGGATGCGTTCGCCATGGCGGCTTGTTCCAGCGGATTGGTCATTCTGTCCTCCTCGTCTTTGCCAGATCGGACCTCCAGTAGGGAGGTCCACCTCCACGGATAGCAGGACGCCGGCGCCGCGAAAGTTAGCCAGGCACGCTGTGCAGGACTTTGTCTGGATTCCTCCCGGGAAAAGCGCCTGCGCCGTCCAGCGCGGACAGTGGAATCCCTCGGGGCGGGCGCCTGGCCTGGGCTGCTGGCACTAGACTGGGGACTGTTTCGGGTCAGCGGGGGAAACGATGGAACAGGGAAACGCCAGCGGCGGCGTGCGCCAGGTGCTGCGCCTGGAGGGCGCCTGCGTGCTGGGCCTATGCCTGCTGGCCTGGGCGCGGCTGGACGGTTCCTGGGGCGTGTTCGCCCTGTGCTTCCTGCTGCCGGACCTGGCCATGCTTGGCTACCTGGGCGGGGCGCGCGCCGGGGCGCTGGCCTACAACCTGGCCCATGCCTATCCGCTGCCGTTGCTGCTGCTGGGCGCCGGCGGGATGACGGGGCAGCGCGTGCTGCTGCTGGCCGGGCTGTTGTGGGCTGCGCATATCGGCTTTGACCGCATGCTGGGCTATGGCCTCAAGTACGCCCGCGGCTTTGGCTTCACCCACCTGGGGCGGATCGGGCGGGCCGGGGGCTAGCGCCTGCGCCCGCCGCTGGAGAGCAGGGCATTGAGCGCGATCGCGCCAAAGGTGGCCGTGCCGATCCCGCCCAGGGCGAACTGGCCAAACTTCAGGGTGAACTCGCCGGTGCCCAGGATCAGGGTGATCGCGGCCACGATCAGGTTCTTCGTGTCGGAGAAGTCCACCCGGTTGTCCACCCAGATGCGCGCGCCGGCCACCGCGATCAGGCCGAACACCACGATCGACACGCCGCCCATCACCGGCAGCGGGATGGCCTGGATCAGGGCGCCGAACTTGGGCGAGAAGCCCAGGAGGATGGCGATGGCCGCCGCGCACACGAACACCGCGGTCGAGTAGATGCGGGTCGCGGCCATCACCCCGATGTTCTCGGCGTAGGTGGTCACGCCGGTGCCGCCGGCCGCGCCGGAGACCATGGTTGCCACGCCGTCGCCGATGAAGGCGCGGCCCATGTAGCGGTCCAGGTTGCGCCCGGTCATCGCGGTCACCGCCTTGATGTGGCCCAGGTTCTCGGCCACCAGGATGATCACCACCGGCACGATCAGGGTGATCGCGCGGGTGTCGAACACCGGTGCATGCAGCGTGGGCAGGCCGAACCACGGCGCCGCGGCCACCGCGGCCATGTCCACCGGCTTGCCCAGGCCCAGGCCGTTGGTCAGCGCGGCGTAGACCAGGCTGGCCAGCACCAGGCCGGCCAGGATCAGCAGCCGCTGCAGCATGCCGCGGGTGAACACCGCCACCAGGGCCACGCACAGGAAGGTCAGCACCTGCATCCAGGCATCGAAGTCGGTGGCGGCCATGTTCCGGATCGGCACCGAGGCCAGGTTGAGGCCGATCACCGCCACCACCGCGCCGGTCACCACCGGCGGCATCAGCCGCTCGATCCAGCCGGTGCCGGCCACGTGCACCAGCACGCCCACCAGCGCGTACACCAGGCCGCAGGCGATGATCCCGCCCAGGGCCAGGCCGATGCCGGCGTTGGCGCCCTGGCTGGCCACGTAGCCGGTGGCCACGTTGACCACGCCGATGAAGGCGAACGAGGAGCCCAGATAGCTGGGCACCTTGCCGCCGGTGACCAGGAAGAAGATGAGCGTGCCGATGCCGCTCATCAGCACCGCCAGGTTGGGATCGAAGCCCATCAGGATTGGCGCCAGCACGGTCGAGCCGAACATGGCGATCACGTGCTGCACGCCCATCAGCCCGGTCTGGGGCCAGGGCAGGCGTTCGTCCGGGGCGATCACCCCGCCCTCGCGCAGGGTGGAAGCGGACCGCTCGGTCCACGAGAACATGCCCATGCTGTAGTCTCGGATGGCTGACGCGATCTTAGGGCTTGCCCGGAGGCAGCGGAATGCCAGGCCAGGACGGCTGGACGCCCCCGTGCAGGCCGGCAGTGGCCGGCATGCCCCGGCACGGATGGAACCCGCACCGAGGACCCGCTCCCATGCCGTCGTCCCGCTTCCTGCTCCGCGGCCTGCTGGCCGCCCTGCCGCTGCTTGCCGGCCTTGCCCCGGCCGCTGCCCTCGCCTCCGATCCGGCGGGGCGCCTGTACCGCGCTTACGAGGATCCGGCGCGCAGCCACTGGTCCGGCACCGGGGCGCGTCCGCTGGTGGTGACGGTCTGGTATCCGGCCGCGGCCGGCAGCGAGGAGCAGGACTGGTCGCTGGGGGTGTTCCGCTTTGGCCGCAGCGCCCTGGACTCCCCGTTTGCCGATGCCGCGCGGCGGCCGCTGGTGGTGCTTTCCCACGGCACCGGTGGCGCGGCCGCGCAGCTGGCCTGGCTGGCCGCTGCCCTGGTGCGCGCCGGTTACGTGGTGGCCGCGCCCAACCACCACGGCAATACCGGCGCCGAAGCCGAGCGCTGGCCGGCGGGCTTCGTGCTGCCGGGTGAGCGTGCCCGCGACATCCCCGTGCTGATCGACCGGCTGCTGGCCGACCCGCAGCTGGGTCCGCATATCGATGCCGGCCGCATTGGCCTGGCCGGTTTCTCCATTGGCGGCTATACCGTGCTGGCCGCGGCCGGCGCGCACCTGCCGGTGGCCGAGCGCGATGCGCGCTGCCGGCGGCAGGCGGACAACCCGGTGTGCGTGTTGCCGCCGGAAGCCGGTTTCAGCGAGGCCGATGTACGGGAGCTGGCGCGTACCGATGCGCCCTTCCAGGCCGCGCTGGCGCGCGATGCCCAGCCGCTGCGCGATGCGCGCATCCGCGCCGTGTATGCCATGGCTCCGGCCTTTGTTTCCCTGGCGGGCCCGGAGCACCTGGCCGGGGTGCAGGTGCCGGTGCGCTTTGCCCTGGCCGCGCACGATGCGCAGATCGTGCTGGACGGGACCCGCCAGGCCATTGCCGCCGGCCTGCCGCAGGCCAGCGTGCAGGTGCTGCCGCAGGCCGGGCATTACAGCTTCCTGGCCGAATGCGATGCGCGCGGTGCCGAGGTGCTGCCGGAGCTCTGCAGCGAGCCGGGGACGATGTCGTGCGCGCAGCTGCACCGGCAGGTGGAGGCCGACGCGGTGGCCTTCTTCCAGGCCCATCTGCAGCCGCCAGTGGCGGGGGATTAGACTGGCGGCATCCGGCGCTTGCCTGCGCCGCCACCCCACCAGGAGCCTTGCATGAGCACAGTGACCACCGCCTCCGGGCTGCAGATCGAAGACACCCGCGTGGGCGAGGGCCCGGAGGCCAGGGCCGGCCATAATGTGGTCGTGCACTACACCGGCTGGCTCTACCAGGACGGACAGCAGGGCGCCAAGTTCGATTCCAGCCGTGACCGCGACGAGCCCTTCATCTTCCCGCTGGGCGCGGGCATGGTCATCCGTGGCTGGGACGAGGGCGTGCAGGGCATGCGCGTGGGTGGCCTGCGCACCCTGATCATCCCGCCGTCGCTGGGCTATGGCGCCCGCGGCGCGGGCGGGGTGATCCCGCCCAATGCCACCCTCAAGTTCGAGGTGGAGCTGCTGGATACCTGAGCCGGCGGGCCTGCCAGGCGGCGGGCCGGCCACGCCATGACCATGCGGGGTGCGCGATGGGCAAGGGCAGTGACAGCAAGGGCAGGGACGTAGGCCCTGGCGCGGGCCGTGGCTGGCAGTTCCTGCTGGGCCTGGCCTGTGCGGCCTGGCCGGCTGGGCCCAGGCGCAGGCCCTGGCGGGGCTGCGCATCCTGCCGCACGCCGGGGCGGACACCCGCTTCCCGGGCTGGCAGGCCGAGGCGGCGCAGTTGCCGGCCCGGGTGCCGCTGGAGCTGGGCGATTCGGTGGATGGCGCGGTGCTGGAACTGCTGCCGGCCAGCCCCGGCGGGCAGTGGCGGGTCAGCGTGCAATACGAGACCAGCCTGTCGCTGGGCGCCGATGGCCCGCACCTGGACCTGGTGGACTGGAAGCACTGTGTCTCGGCCTGGATCCCGGCCACACCGCGCGATGCGCACAGCTTCATCCTGCCGGTGGCCACGCCCGAACAGGCCAGCTGCTTCCCGCCTTACAGCCAGGCCGAGCTGGAAGCGGCCATCCGCGCCCATGTGCCCGAGGGCATGGGGCCGGAATATGCGCAGGGCTGGCTGCAGCGCCTGCGCGCCCACCTGTCCGGCACCGAGCCCATGCACCTGGAGCCGGGCATCAGCCGCGTGCGCATCCGGGTCGAGCGCCTGCACCAGGGCCGCTGGGAGGACGTGGCCCGGGTGGATTTCCTGCCGCCGATGGGCTGCTGAGGCAGTGCCTGCCTAAGCGCACGCGGGGCAATGGCTGCATCCACCTGGGCCGGCTACCGCAGGCGCCAGGGCGCGAAGTAAGCTGCCGCCGTGGCGCGGCAGCCGTGCCACGGCCTTCCACCCGACCCATGCCTGCCTGCAAGGAGGTGTCCATGCGCATGTCGATCCTGGCCTGCCTGTGGCTGTGGGCGTTCCTGGCATCGGCCCAGTCGATCCAGGCCCAGGGCCCGCGGGGAACGGCGGCCAGGCCGGCCTACCGGCCAGCACAGCCCTACAACTCCATGGCCCGCGATACCACGCCGTTCAACTGCGAAAAGTGGCGCGCCCATCCGCATCCGGGCATGGTGCGCTTCTGCGAAAACGTGGAATACATGGTGTTGCAGAACGAGGCGCGCTGGCAGGGACGGCCCGGGGCCTCGCGCAGCGTGATCGAGCTTCCGGCGCTGGGCAGCGCCGAGGCCAAGGCACTGGGCTATGCCTGTGTGGGCGGCCAGGCCTTCCGCCGCCTGGACAATGGCTGGGAACAGGTGTCCGCGCGCGAGGGGGGATGGCAGCGCTGCAAGGGCGGCTGAGCGCGGGCAGGCGCTGCGTTGGGCCGCGCGCGTGGGTCATGCCCGCGCTGTGCCCAGGAGCTGCGGGTATTCCACTTCATCCAGGATCCTGAGCAGCGCTCACCCGGCCTGGGCGAAGCCTGCGCGCGGCTGAATGCCCGCTGTGGGTTTGCAATCCTCACGCCTGCACCCACGCCCGCTTTACCGCGTCCTGGCCACCGTGGTCGCACCTGCACACGCAGGCCACCCCATCCGCGAACCACAAGGCGAGGACAGACATGAACGACAACCATGAATCCACCCGTGACCTCAACCGCGATCCGCTCACGGGCACGCCGGGTTCGCATCCGGTGGGCGTGGGCGTGGGCGGGCTTTCCGGCGGCGCCGCGGGCGCGGCCCTGGGCGCCGTGGGTGGCCCGCTGGGCATGATCCTGGGCGGCGGCATCGGCACCCTGGTGGGCGCGGCCGCCGGCAAGGGCGTGGCCGAGCGCATCGATCCCACCGGCGAGGAGGCCTACTGGCGCGACGCCTATCGCTCGCGTCCCTACCACGACGCCAGCTTCGACTACGAGACCGACTACGCGCCGGCCTACAGCTACGGGGTGGAAGCACGCTCGCGCTATGGCGAGCGTCCCTGGGACGAGCACGTGGAGCAGGAGCTGGCCGTGGGCTGGGGCCAGGCGCGCGGCCAGTCGCGGCTGGAATGGGATCATGCGCGCGACGCGGTGCGCGATGCCTGGGAGCGCAGCGACCGCACCTACTTCGCCTGGGGCGAGGCCGACCGTTACTTCCAGGGCGAGTACAGCGGCGCCGATTACCGCGACCCGGACGCCGGCTTCGAGGACTACCGCCCGGCCTACCGCTACGGCACCCTGGCGCGGGGCCGGTATCCGGACCGGAGCTGGGACGAGTCGCTGGAAACCGAGCTGGGCCGCGGCTGGGAACAGAACCGCGGCGGCTCGCGCCTGGACTGGGACCGGGCCCGGCATGCGGTGCGCGTGGCCTGGCACAAGGTCGAGCGTGCCCTGCCCGGTGATGCCGACGGCGACGGCCGCTGAGCAGCGGCGGCAAGCGCCCTTGCGGCCCTGGTCGCCCTGCGCGGCCAGGGCCGCCTTGCATCCGCGCATGACTTCCAGGGCAGGCGCGCCTGGCCGCCGTGCCCGCAAACTGCCCGCATCGCCGCAAGGCAAGCCGGGTTTCAACAATGCGTGGTCTGTTGCTGGCGGCGCTGCTGCCGTTGTCCGTGTTAAAGGCCGCGGCCGCCACGCCGGCCGAGGTTGCCGTGCTGGCCACCCTGCACCGCATGCATGACCAGGTGCCGGCCTATTCGGGCCCGGTGCTGGCGCAGAGCATCGCCCGCCTGGACCCGCAGGTGCTGTGCATCGAGGTGCACCCGGACAGGTACGCGCAGCGGGCGCCGGAGTCCCACAAGGTCGAGTATCCGCAGACCATCTACCCGCTGATCGACGCCGGCCAGTACAAGGTCTACCCGATGGAGCCGGGCAGTCCGCTCTACGAGCAGATTGGTGGCGCCTACATGGCTTCCTGGCAGGCCTTCGTCCAGGGCCAGCCGGAGGCCTCGGCGGCGTTCTCGGCCTATACCAGTGCCACCTACGAGGCCCTGCTCCGCTACTGGACCAGCGCGGCGCGGGTCAATGACGTGGTGACCGACCAGCAGATGCGCGCCAAGCACGCCCTGCAGGAAGCCCTGGCCGGCGAGGGCGAGCGTGCCGGCTGGCAGGCCTGGAACCAGCACTTCCTCGAGGTGGTCGTGCGCGCGGCGCAGGAAGACCCCGGCCAGCGCATCGTGGTCCTGGTCGGCGCCGAGCACGGCTACTGGCTGCGCGAGCGCCTGGCCGGGCAGCCGGGCATCCACCTGCTGGATACCGCGGCGCTGCTGGCCGACTGAGGCCGGGGCATGGCGATAGCAGGGAGCTGTCGCCTGCTAGGATTGGCCCCTGTCCACTGACCAGGGGAAGCAGGAATGCGTAGCAGCATGCAGGTGGCCGCCGCGGTGCTGGCCGTGCTGGGAATGGCCGGCAGCGCCCTGCCGATCCAGGCCCGGGCCGAGGACGGAACCCGTGCCTGCATGATTGCCGGCGAGTTCGTGCTGATGGGCAAGCGCATCCGCTCGCGCGACTGCCTGCAGGCCGGCGCCGGGGTGGCCGAGGCCAACCACCGCCAGATCTGCCAGTCCCTGGCCCAGACCTCGGCGCAGATGGGCGGCAAGGCCGGCGAGATCACCTGGCTGGACGCCTGCCCCAGCCCCAGCCAGGGCAGCTGCAAGGGCCTGTTCGGGCAGAAGTCGATGCAGGCCTTCTACTACGAGCGCCAGGCCGATGACCTGGCCACGCTGCCGGAAAGCTGCCGCATGCTTGGCGGCACCTGGGCGCCCTGAGCCGCGGACCGGAACCGGGCGCGAGGGACTACAATGCGCGCCCGGTTTCATCCCAGCTGTGCATGGACATCGTCGTACTCGAAGAACTCAAGGCCTATATCGATCCACTGACCAACGACGAGTACGAGGCCCTGGAGCGCAGCCTCCTGGCCGAGGGTTGCCGCGACGCCCTGGTGCTGTGGGGCAATATCCTGGTCGACGGCCACAACCGCTACGGCATCTGCCAGCGCCACAACATCCCCTTCAAGACGGTGCAGAACACCCGCTTCAAGACCATGGAAGACGTGCACCTGTGGATGATCGAGCAGCACCTGGGCCGGCGCAGCGTGTCCGACTACCAGCGCGGGGTGCTGGCCCTGCGCAAGCGCGAGATCCTGGCCCGGCGCCTGCAGGCCGAGCGCGAGGCCGAACTGGCCGCCCGCGCCGCCGAGGACGCGGCCGCCGCCGCGCAGGCCGCGGCCGAGGACCTGCCGCCGTGGAACCCGGCCCCGGTCAGCCGTGCCGAGCTGGCGCGCGAGGCCAAGCTCAGCGCCAACCAGGTGGCGATGATCGAGCGCATCCACACCCAGGCCGCGCCGGAGGTGGTGCAGGCGCTGAAGGCTGGCGAGATCTCCATCAGCGCCGCCGCGGCGGTGGCCAGCCTGCCGGTGGAGGAGCAGCGCAATGCCGCCCAGGGCGGCAAGGCCGAGCTGCGCGAGGCGGCGCGGCGTGCACGCGAGGCCAGGAAGCGTCCGCGCGGTGGCGAGGCCACGAGCGCCGAAGGCGTGGCCGGGGATGCGGCCGAGGCCGCCGAAGCGGTGCCGGACGTGCGCGCCCTGCAGCGCCGGGTAGCCGAGCTGGAACGCGAGAACGAACTGCTGCGCGAGCAGGTGGGCGTGCTCCAGGACCAGCTGGTGCGCCTGCGTAAGCAGCAGGCCTGAGGCGGCTTCAGCGCGCCGCGCGCATCGCGGCGCGATGGGCGCGGGCCAGGAAGCGCGCGGTGCACTGCTCCCATTGGCGTGGCCCGCGGGCGCGGGCCGCGGCCGGATGCAGCCGGCCATCGCGCCAGCCCTCGAACAGGCAGGGGTCGACATAGGACTTGCGCCACACCGCGGGGGTATTGCCCAGCAGCCGCGCCACCTGGGCGATGACCGCGTTGCGGGTGCGCGCCAGTTCGGCCTCGCTGCACAGCTGCGGGCAGGGCAGGGCGGCCAGCAGGCGGAAGGCGGCGCAGGTCGCGCCCCAGGTGCGGAAATCCTTGGCGGTGAATTCGCCGCCCATGGCCTGGGCCAGGTAGGCATTGATGTCGGCCGAGCCGACCGGCTGCAGCCGGCCCTCGCCGTCGCGGTACTGGAACAGGCGCTGCCCGGGCAGCTCGTGCATGCGCCGCAGCAGCCGCACCAGGCGCGGATCATCCACGTCCACCTCGTGGTCCTGGCCGCCCTTGCCCTGGAAGCACAGGCGCAGGCCCCTGCCGCGCGGACGCAGGTGGCGGCGGCGCAGGGTGGTCAGTCCATAGGAGCCGTTCTCGCGCTCGTAGGCCTCGTTGCCCACCCGCAGCAGGGTGCTGCCCAGCACCGCCACCGCGGTGGCGATGGCCTTGTCGCGCGGCAGGCCGGGCAGGGCCAGGTCGCGGCGCAGGCACCGGCGCAGCGCCGGCAGGGCATGGGTGAAGGCCACCAGGCGCTGGAACTTGTGCGCATCGCGCCGCTGCCGCCACAGCGGGTGGTAGCGGTACTGGATGCGGCCGCGGGCGTCGCGTCCCACCGCCTGCAGGTGGCCGCGCGGAGAGGCGCAGATCCACACTTCCTTGTACGCCGGCGGGATGGCCAGGGCGCGGATCCGCTGCAAGGTGGCGGCATCGCGCACGGCGCGGCCCTGCGCATCCACGTAGCGGAAGCCGCGTCCGCAACGCAGCCGCCGGATCCCGGGGCCGGCGTGGTCGGCGTAGTGCAGGCCGTCTTCCAGGCCCGGTCCGCTGGCGGGGCTGCGCTTGCGTGGCATCGGCCACACGCTAGGCAGGCGGGGGTGACCGGCTCATGAAGGCGCGGCTCCTCACGTGGCCATGGCTGCCGCAGGCGCTAGGCTGCAGGCGACCACGGAGGTGGACCATGCCACGTCGTTCCCGCGCAAACCCCACCCGCCAGCTGCTGGACCTGGGCGTTGCCGTGCCCCAGGTGGTCGGCCAGCGCCTGCTGCGCATGGCCGCGGCCGGAGCCAGCCCCGGCGTGCGCGACCGTCGCGAGCTGGCCGCCATGGTCCTGGAAAAGCAGACCGCCTTTGTCCAGTCCTGGATGGCCATGTGGCTCGAATCCGCCCGGCTGCAACAGCAATGGGCGTGGACGTGGTGGCAGGGCGGAGCCATGCCGGTCCTGTCCCTGGCCGGGGCCGGCCGGGCCTGGGAGCAGATCCTGGGCCGCGGCCTGGCGCCGATCCGGCACAAGGCGATGGCCAATGCGCGACGCCTGTCGCGCCAGGCGCAACGCAGCCGCTGAGCCTGCGCGGTTACAGGCCTGTCCCGCGCCGCAGGGCCGGTCCGGGAGGGGCTATGCTGTGCCGGGGTCGCCAGGGAGCAAGGCATGGAATGGGTGGGAGCGGGAACGGTGTTGCTGGTGGCGGTGGTCGTGGCCGCGGCCCTGCTGGCCTTGGCCCGGCGCACCGGGCGCGGCGCAGCGCTGGCGCGCGCGGCCCTCGTCCATGTGCTGGCCGGTCCGGCACTGGGTGCGCTGCCGGTGCTGGGCTGGATCCTGCTCAGCGGCGAGAAGGAGATCGTGCAGATGACCGCCTTCGTGCTGTTCTTCGCCTACCTGCTCGGTGCCGTGCCGGCCTTGCTGGCCGGACTGTGCATGGGGGCCTTGCCGGCGGGGATCCACCCCGGCGGGCGGCTGGCACTGGCCGTGGCCGTCGGCGCCCTCGTCACTGGCGCCCTGGCCTGGCCCCTGCTGGACTACGAGTGGGAGCGGGCGATCTACCCGGCCGGGTTTGGTGCCCTGGCCGCGTTGTTGCTGGAGCTGGCTCGCCTGGGCCATGGCTGGCGCTCGCGCCGGCGCGCGGAGGCCGCGCAGGCGACGGCCTAGCCCAGGACGAACGTGCGGGTGCCGCCGGCGCCCGCGCGCCGGCCGCTCACCAGGCAGGCGCGCCAGCGGCTGCCGGCGCGCCGGTCCGGGCTCAGCGCTCCACCGGCCGCTCGCGCTCGATGCGGAAGCCCGCGCTCCTGCTGCTCACGCCCTTGGCCGGCTGGCCGGAACCGACCGAGACCTGGTACTGGCCCGGCATCACCAGGCGCTGGCCTTCGGCGTCCACCGCGCTGAGTTCACGCGGGCCGAGCTTGAAGCTGACCCTGCGGCTCTGGCCCGGGGCCAGGTGCACGCGCTGGAAGCCGCGCAGGGCGATCTTCGGCAGCCCTTCGATGGGCGGGAAGTGCAGGTAGAGCTGGACCACTTCCTCGCCGGCGCGATCGCCGGTATTGCGCACTTCGGTACTCACTTCCAGGCCTTCGCTGGTGCCGGCCGCATCGGCCACCAGCTCCAGCGGCGCATAGTCGAAGCGGGTATAGCTCAGGCCGTAGCCGAACGGATACACCGGCTGGCCCTCGAAGTAGCGGTAGGTGCGGCCGCGCATGTCGTAGTCGCCAAACGGCGGCAGCTCGTCCACCGAGCGGTAGAAGGTCAGCGGCAGGCGCCCGGAGGGATTGGTGTGGCCGGCCAGCACGTTGGCCACCGCCAGGCCGCCGGACTGGCCCGGGTACCAGGCCTCCAGCACCGCGTTGGCGTGGTCGCGCGCCCAGGCCAGGTTGACCTGGCTGCCATTCATCACCACCACCACCAGCGGCTTGCCGGTGGCCCTGGCCGCTTCCAGCAGGGCCTGCTGGTCGGCCAGCAGGTCCAGCGAGGTCTTGTCCCCGCCCTTGAAGCCGGGCACCTCGATCGGCGCTTCCTCCGCCTCCAGGTCCGAGGTCAGGCCGACCACGGCCACCAGCACGTCCGCGTCCCTCGCCGCCGCGCGCAGGTCTTCCAGCGGGGTGGGCGAGACCCGCTTCCACAGCAGGCCGATGCCGGTGAGCACGCGCGCCTCGGTGGTGACGCTGATGGCGTAGCGACGGCCGGCTTCCAGGTGCACGGTGCGCAGGGTCGGCAGGCTGTTCCAGGAGGCCTTGCTCAGGTCCACCCAGTGCTGGCCTTCAAACGTCATCTCGCCGTTGAAGCCGCCGATGCCCAGGCGGTAGGTGCCGGTTTCCGGCGGCACCAGGTAGCCGCTCCACACCACCTTGTGGATGTCGCGCACCTGGGCCAGGTCCAGGCTGCGCGAGTTCACGTCCGGCTCGATCCGGGTGACCACCGGCTCGGCCTCGAAGCCGGTTTCCCTGACCCAGGCGTCGAGCTGGCCGCGGGCAAAGCGCCGCGGCGGAGTGGCGGCGATGTTGTAGTAGCGCGCCTCCAGTCCCGGCTTGCCGTCGGGGGTGAGCAGGGCGCTGGGCGGCACCGGGTCGCCGTCGGTATAGGTCTCGCCAAAGGGCACGTAGCTGACCTCGGTGCCGGGCAGGGCGCGGCGCAGGCCCTCGACCACCGAGATGGGCGGGGCCGACTGCGGCGAGGAATAGTTGCCGCGCAGCACCCGGGTGGCATCGCCCAGCGGACCGATCACCGCCACCTTGCGCGGCTGGCGCAGCGGCAGCAGGCCGTCGTTCTTGAGCAGGACCAGGCTCTTTTCCGCCGCTTCCAGCGCCAGCCGGGCGTGTTCCTCCTTGCCCACGTCGGCCGGCGAGGCGCTGGCGGTGGACAGCGGGCGCAGGCCGGGCAGGTCGCCGGTGCGCAGGCGCGCGCTGAACAGGCGCACCAGGGCGCGGTCGATCTCGGCCTCGGAGAGCAGGCCGCGCTGCAGCGCCTCGCGGTAGGGCGTGGTCAGGCCGTCGGTATCGGTGAGGGTGGCGCCATTGCACTCGTTGTCCACCCCGGCGCGCAGCGCCGCGGCCACCGCGGCGGCGGCATCGGGGGCGTAGTGGTGCTGGCGGTGGATGTCGGTGACCGCGTCGCAGTCGGAAACCACGTAGCCCTTGAAGCCCCAGGCGCCGCGCAGGTAGTCCTTGAGCAGCAGGTCGCTGGCGCAGGCCGGCTGGCCATCGACCCGGTTGTAGGCGCACATCACCGAGCCGGCGCCGCCCTCGACCACCGCGGCGCGGAAGGCCGGCAGGTAGGTGTCCTCCAGGTCGCGCCGGGAGACGTAGACGTTGGCGTGGTGGCGGGTGGACTCCGGGCCGCTGTGCACGGCGTAGTGCTTGGGCGTGGCCACCACGTCCAGCCATTGCGGGTGGTCGCCCTGGATGCCGCGTACGTAGGCCACGCCCATGCGCGCGGCCAGGAACGGATCCTCGCCATAGGTTTCCTGGCCGCGGCCCCAGCGCGGGTCGCGGAAGATGTTGATGTTGGGCGACCAGGTGTTCAGGCCGGTGCCCATGCGCCCGGTGCGCCCGGTCTGCCGCGCCAGTGCGTGCAGGCCGCGCAGTTCGGTGCTGATGGCCGCGCCCACCCGCCGCACCAGGTCCTCGTCGAAGCTGGCGGCCAGGCCGATGGGTTCGGGGAAGTTGGTGGTGGGCAGGGTGCCCAGGGCGCCGTGCAGGGATTCGGTCCACCAGTTGTAGTGGGGAATGCCCAGGCGTTCGATCGCAGGCGCGGTGTTGAGCAGCTGTTCGAGCTTCTCGTCCAGGGTCAGCTGCCGCACCAGGGCGCTGGCCAGGGCCTCGGCATCGCCGCCGGTGGCCTGCTGCTCCTGTCCGCTGGCGGCCGCGGCCGTGCCGGCCAGCGCCAGTGCCAGCGCCAGCCAGCTCCCCGTCCGCCGCCGTTGCCTGCGCTTGCCCATGCCTGTCTCCCTCCCGTTGCTGTCCCCTCGGCCGCCGCAGGGCGGGCGCGCGGTGGTCCGCGTCGCGCCGGCATGTTCGCATCGAACCCGGCCCCGGATCGGGTTCATGCCGAATTGTCATCGACCGATAAGCGGACGCGTATCCCGCCGGCGGCGCGGCCAGCGCGGGTTTAGCCGGGGCTTGCTACCGTGGGCCATGGTCCATCCCGGGCCGCGGGATACCTGCATGCGCCTTGCCTGTCCAAGACTGCTTCTTGCCGCCGCCGGCCTGCTGGCCGCGCCGGCCATCGCCGGCCAGGCCCTGGACCTGTCCCTGCCGGACTCGCCCTATCGCAAGGATCCGCCAGGCACCTACTACGGCGACACTTCCGGGGTGCCGCTGGCCGAGCCGCTGCGCGGGCCGGACCGGCGCACGCGCTGCCCCACCGGTGCCGACGGCCAGCCGCAGGCGCTGAGCGGCAGCGTCGCCGCCGGGGTGGGCTATTCCAGCCAGCTGGGCAACAGCCACTGGAACGCGGCGCGGCTGGACTACTGCCGCCAATCCTTCGGCGAGGACGGCCAGCCGCGCAGCTTCAACCTGCAGCTGGAAGTGGGTCGCCACGAGGGTCCCGGCTACGGCCCGGGCCTGCATGGACCGCGGCTGCACCCCCCGGGGCCACGCCCCCGCCGCTGAGGGGCGGGCTAAAGACTGGGCGGCGCGGGCCGCTAGGGCGGCGATGCCCCGGCCCGTGCGCCGGCATCCGGCCGCATCGTCCGCTTCGATGCCTCGATCCAGGGGGATTGGATGAAATACGGTTTGCTGCTCTGCATGGGCCTGCTGGCCGCCGCGCCCGCCCAGGCCGAGGACCTGGTGTTCACCCTGCGCAATGGCACCGGCGCCACGCTGATGTACTTCCACGCCTCGCCGGCCGACGTCGACGACTGGGAGGAGGACATCCTCGGCTCTGACGTGCTCGGCCCCGGCCAGTCGGTGCGGGTGACCATCGCCGACGGCCGCCGCCAGTGCGAGTACGACATGCGTTTCGAGTTCGACGAGGACTCGGGCCTGGACGTCCTGGAGGACACCCAGGACCTGTGCGAGCTGGGCAGCTACACCATCACCGAGTAATCGCCATCGCCACCGGGCTGGCAGGCGGCGCAAGGCCACCTGCCGCGCGCACCCGCCGCGGCCCGGCGTGGCACCGTACTGCAGGGGCTGGCGGCGGTACCGTCGCCGCCAGCCACCGCAGCCGGACCCGTTCCGGAGGTGGCGCCGGCCAGCGCCGGCGTCCCACCTCCGCGCTCCCCCGCCTCGCCGGCCTGCTACGAACGTCTAAGCGGCCGGGACTGCCACCCCTTCCCGGCGCTGCTAACCTTGGCCCTCGTTCCGACACGGGGGAGTAGAGGAATGAAGCAGCGAAACATCCGCGCTGGCGTGCTGGTCACCGGCCTGCTCGCCGCGATCGCGGTCGCCAGGCCGCAGCTGCCGCTGGCCGAGCTGCAGGCGGCCGCAGGCAACATCACCGTCGAATACGAACGCGCCACCGCCCAGGCGCCGACCGTGCAGGCCTTTGCCGCCGCGCGCGAGGTGCCGCTGCAGGTGCTGCTGGCCAGCGGCACCGATGCGGCGCGCGGCCAGGGCGTGGCCGAGGCCTATGCGGCAGGCATGCGCCAGCATTTCTCCCGGGTTTCGGTGGCCGGCGCCGGGGCCGCGCTGGACCCCGGGGCCTATGTGGCCGAGGTCGAGCTGGCGGTGCGCCAGGAGCCGCTGGAGGTGGCCGAGAGCGCGGTGGAGATCCGCCAGGTCGGCACCACCTGCCGTTCCGAAGCCAACTCGGTGGCCTGTTCCGATTCGGGCGGGGTGCCGATGCCGGCGGGCAAGCGCACCCGCCAGGTGGCCGGCGAGCGCGTGGACGTGCGCGTGCGCGTATTCAGCCCGGCTCCGCGCAACGCGGTGGCCGAAGACCACTTCTTCATCCATTATCCCGAGGACGCCTGCCGCGACGGCATGGCCGCGGCGGCCTTCGTGGCCGGGCGTATTGCCGGGCACGCGGCCTCGGCCGAGCCGCTGGCGGTGCGCTTGAACAGCAGCGCCGAGCGCCTGCACTGCCACGAGCGCTGACCGCTGCGTCCGCGCCGCCGCGGGGAACCACCGGTTTGTCCACAAGGGAGGTGGAACGTGAAGGGAAGAACGTTGCTGGTATTGGCTTGCCTCGGGCTGGCGGGGTGGAGCACTGGCGGGCCTTCCACCCTGGCCGCGCTGAAGGATCCCGATGGCGGGATCAAGGTCGGCTATGAACGGGCCACGGCGCGGCTGGGGGTGTTTGGTCCCTTCCAGGAGGCACGCGCCAGCGTGCCGGTGCGGCTGCTGGTGGCCGACCCCGGGGACCCGGCCGCGCGGGTGGGCGCGGCCTGGGCCCAGGGGGCCAGCCAGGTGCTGGGCGACGTGGCCACGGTGGACAGCCGCGAGGCCGTGCCCGCCGGCGCCTACCTGGTGGAGGTGGGCTACGCACTGGGCGAGCACCAGTTCGAGAGGGAGTCCCGCGTCTACGAAGTCCGCGACGGCGAGCGCTGCCATATCGTCAAGACCGACCAGGGCGAGAAGGTGCAGTGCCAGGACGTGGTCGACACGGCGGTGGACAAGGGGCGCAACGTGCGCGTGGTCCGTGGCGCCAAGGCCGAGGTCACCGTGCGCCTGCGCGCGCCCGATGGCACCACCGTGGCCGAGGATGTGTTCTCGGTGGCCTATGCCGGGGCCGAGTGCCGTGATCCGGTGGCGGCCGCCGCTACCGTCGCCCGCGTGGTCGGCGCCCAGGCGGCGACCCGGCGGCCGGTCAGCCAGGAGTTCTACAGCAGCATCGCGCGCCTGGGTTGCGACCAGCGCTAGTCCGCCGCGGCGGCGATGGCGGCCTGCCGCCATCGCCGTTCCCGCTGGCCGGGCTGTCGCCAGTGCCGGCTGGCCGCGGCTAGACTCCGCCGTGCACGGCCCGCGCCAACTGCGGGCCGCTTTAACCGGGGGAGAGGATGATGTTCAAGCAGGTATTGGGCGCGCTGCTGGCGATGGTGGCGGTGCCGGCGCTGGCCGACGGGTTTTCCTGGCCGGAGGGACGCAAGGCGGCGGTAAGCCTGGGCTATGACGATGCCCTGGATTCGCAGCTGGACAACGCGATCCCGGCGCTGGACCGCTACGGCTTCAAGGCCACCTTCTACGTGGCCCTGCCCAGCCAGGTGATGCAGCGGCGGCTGGAGGAATGGCGCGCGGTGGCCGCCAACGGCCATGAACTGGGCAACCACAGCCTGTTCCACCAGTGCGACAAGTCCCAGCCGGGGCGTGACTGGGTGCCGGCGCACCAGGACCTGCACCCGATGACCATCGCCCAGATCCACGACCAGATCCTGGCGGCCAATACCCTGTTGCAGGCCCTGGACGGGCGCAGCGAGCGCAGCTTCACCTCGCCCTGCGGCGACCGCATGGTCAGCGACGGCGATTACGTCGATGGCCTGCGCGAGGTGTTCCCGGGCATGAAGGTGATCGCCGGCGCGCACGAGGCGCGCTCGATGGCCGATTTCGACCGCCACGCGGTGCCGGTGAACGCGCCGGTCGGGGTGAGCGGCGCCGAGCTGATCGCCCAGGTGGAGGAGGCGGCCCGGCGCGGCACCCTGGCCACCTTCACCTTCCACGGCATTGGCGGCGACCACATGAGCGTGTCGGTGCAGGCACACGAGGAACTGCTGGCCTACCTGGCCGCCAACCGTGACCGCTACTGGGTGGCCCCGTTCGTGGACATCGCGCGCTGGGTCCGCGACCACCCGTCCGCCCAGCGCTGAGCCGGGACAGCCCTGCTGCCGGCCGCGCGGTGGGCGTGGCCGGTGGCCGGCCCTACTTGCGCCGGGGACGGGGCGAGGTGCGCTTGGCGGCCGGCTTGGCCGCCGGGGCCGTCTTGCGCGGGCGCCGCCGCGGGGCCGGGCCGGTGGCCGGGCTGGCGGATGCGGCGGCCTGGCTGGCCCGGCCCGGCGGTGGTGGCCAGTGGGCGAACAGCGCTGCCCAGTCGCCGGACAGCGCTGCCCAGTCGCCGGACAGCGGCAGGGCCAGGCCGGCGGCCTCCAGCGCCTGCACGGTGTCTTCCTGCCAGGCCTGCAGCGCTTCCTGCAGGCCACGGGCAAAGGCGGTCTGTGCCGCCACCGCGACCTGGGTGGCGGCCTGCTGGTCGCCAAAGCGCTGCTGCAACTGGCGCCAGAAGGCCTCGGCCGGCAGCGCGGCCAGCGCCTGCCAGTCGCCGCTGGCCCGGGACAGCTGGTCCTGGCCGGCGCGGGCATCGGCCAGGCCGTCCTGGAACAGGCGCTGGCCCAGTTCCAGCCAGTGCTGGCCGCTGGCCTGCAGCAGCTGGCCCAGCCGCGCCTGCAGCGCGGCATTGGCCTGGTAGAGGGCAAGGGGAAGGGCGGTAGGGGCGTTCATGCGGGGGATCCTCGACTCGCAAGGGGGCATGCCGGACCCGTGTGGGCGCAGCCGCAAGGTGCCGGGTCCGTGGGGCGCCGCGCAGGTCCACGCTAGCGGCTGCGCCGGGCCCGGGCAATCGGACAAACCCTAGGGGCTGGCCTTCACCACCCGGTTGCGCCCGGCGCGCTTGGCCTCGTACATGGCGCGGTCGGCGCGCGCCAGCAGCTGCTCGCGATCATCGCCCAGCTCGCGCAGCGCCACCCCGGCGCTGAACCGCACCGGGATCTCCCGGCCCTCGTGCTGAGGCGGCTGCGCCGCCAGCTCGCGCTGCAGGCGCTGCACCGCCTCGGCAGCTCCGCCCAGGGCCACGCCGGGGAACAGGATCGCGAATTCCTCCCCGCCCAGGCGCGCGATTTCCTCGCCGCCGCGCAGGCTGGCCTTGGCCAGGCGCACCAGGTGGCGCAGCACCGCGTCGCCGCCGGGATGGCCATAGCGCTCGTTGATGCTGCGGAAGTGGTCCAGGTCCAGCACCGCCACCGCCAGCGGCCGCGCCTCGCGTTCGGCGCGGGCGGCCTCGCGCGCGTACAGGTCCTCGAAGCCGCGGCGGTTGAGCGCGTCGGTCAGCGGGTCGGTGGCCACCAGGTCGGAGACATCGCGCAGCTGCGCCTCCAGCTCGCGGATCCGGGCCTCGGCCGCCTCCACATCGGCACGCGCCTGCTGCATCTGCTCCAGCGAGCGCAGCGCCTGTTCCTGGACCCGCGCGGTGTCGTCCAGCACGTCCTCCAGGCGGTGGCCGAGGTCGGCGATGGTGCGCGCCTGGCGGATCGCCTCCAGGTGCACTTCCAGCCGGCTCTGGTACTGGCCGGTGCTGGCGGCCATGCCGTCCAGGCGTTCGACGAAGTCCACCATCATCGTCTGCATCGCGTTCTTGGAGTCGGCGATGCCGCGCTTGAGCAGGCTCTGCTGGTAGACCAGTTCGCGCAGGCCGTTGCGGGTGGCCTCCAGGGTCTGGCGGTCCGGGCGGGTGGCCAGCAGCTCGCGCACCTGGCGGATCTGGCCCTGCAGCCAGCCGGAGTTGTCCAGCAGCTCGTCCAGGTTCTCCAGCAGCAGGTCGAACAGGCTCAGCACCAGGGCCTGGCGCTCGCTGGCGTCGCCGGCATGGATCCCGACCTGGTGGCACAGCTCGCGAACCCGCCGCGCCAGCGGCGACAGGTCGCGCCCCGGCCGCCACTGCTTGAGCTCGGTGGCCAGGGCGCTGGATTCGTCGGCCAGGGCCGGCAGCGGCTGCAGCAGCGAGGCCAGGGCCACGCCCACGGTATGCCGCAGCAGCTCGCGCAGTTCCTCCGATTCGCTGGGGCCGGGCGGGGTCGCGTCCAGGCTCAGGGCGAAGCCGACCAGGTACTTCTCCAGGAACTGGCGCAGCACCCGCGCGGTGGTGGTCCAGTCCTCGCCGCGGCTGGCCGACTGCAGGCGCCGGCCGAGGTCGCCCAGCTCGCCCGGCAGCGCGGCCATGCCGTCGGCGAAGGCGCCCAGCAGCGCCCGCGGGTCCGGGGCCGCGGCCACCAGCGGCGCGCCGGGCGACTCGGCGCCAGGGGCGGCGGAAGGGGCGGGACCACGGCTCAGGGCCATCGGCTGGAACTCCTGTGACGGCTGACGGATGGCGGAAGGATGCCGCATTAGCGGCCGTGCCGCGGGCGGGTTGAGCGGCCCGGCACGACGCAGGCTTAACGCCTGCCCGGCGCGGCCCGTGCGAGGCTGTGCCGACCTTGGCCAGAAACAGGAGGGAGCGGATGGAGGTCGGGATGATCGGGCTGGGGCGGATGGGGGCCAACATGGCCCAGCGCCTGCACCGGGGCGGGCACCGGGTGGTCGGTTACGACCCGGCCCAGTCGGCGCGGGAGGCCGTGCAGGCGCACGGCCTGGAGGCGGTGGCCAGCCTGGCCGACCTGGTGGCCGCGCTGCCGGCGCCGCGGGCACTGTGGCTGATGGTTCCGGCCGGCGCGCCGGTGGATGCGGTGCTGGAGCTGCTGTGCCCGCTGCTGGAGCCGGGCGACACCCTGGTCGATGGCGGCAACTCGCACTACCCCGACAGCCAGCGCCGCGCCGCGCAGTGCCGGCAGCAGGGCATCGACTTCCTCGACTGCGGCACCAGCGGCGGGGTCTGGGGCTTGGGCGAGGGCTACAGCCTGATGATCGGCGGCGACGCGGTTGCCGCCGAACGCCTGCGCCCGGTGTTCCAGACCCTGGCCCCGGCGCCGGAGCGCGGCTGGGGCCATGTCGGTCCCAGCGGCGCCGGGCACTTCGCCAAGATGGTCCACAACGGCATCGAGTACGGGATGATGCAGGCCTATGCCGAGGGCTTTGCGATCATGCAGCGCAAGGAAGCCCTGGCCCTGGACCTGGCCCAGGTGGCGCAGATCTGGCGCCACGGCAGCGTGGTCCGCTCCTGGCTGCTGGACCTGGGCGCGGCGGCGCTGGCCGAGAACCCGGAACTGGAGGGGATCGCACCCTGGGTGCCGGACTCGGGCGAAGGGCGCTGGACCGTGGCCGAGGCCATCGGCCTGGACGTGCCGGCGCCGGTGATCACCCTGTCGCTGCTGGAACGGCTGCGCTCGCGCGAGCGCGATTCCTTCGCCGACCGCATGCTGGCCGCATTGCGCGACCGCTTCGGCGGCCACGGCGTGCGCAGCGCCTGAGGCTCAGGGGCTCCATTCCAGCTCGCGGCGCTGGCGCGCGCTGGCCAGGCCCAGCTCGATCAGGCGCATGACCTGCAGCGCTTCCTGCGCCGGCACCGGCACCGGGCCGTGGCCGGTGATGGCCGCGGCTACGGCCGCGTAATAGGCCGGGTAGTCGCCATGCGGTTGCGGCCCGGCGCAGGGCCGCATCCGGCCATCGTCGTCCAGGCGCAGCAGCCGCCCCGGCTGCGGATCGCGGCCCCAGTCCGCGCCGCCGGGGCGCTGGCCGGCGCGCAGCGCGTCCTCCTGCGGATCCAGGCCGTGCTTGCTCCAGCTGCCGGCGCTGCCATGCACGGCAAAGCGCAGGCCGCCGCCGGGCACCAGCGAGCCGGCGTGCAGGTGCACCCGGGTCCGCGGGTAGCGCAGCTGCACATGGAAATAGTCCACCGCGCTGGCACCGTCGCGCTGCATGGCCAGATCGGCGTACACCGCCTGCGGCGGGCCGAACAGCTGCAGCACCTGGTCGGCCAGGTGCGGGCCCAAGTCGTACCACAGGCCGGCACCGGGGCCGGCGCGGTCGCGCCAGCGGTCGGGCACCTGCGGACGGAAGCGGTCGAAGTGCGAGTGCAGCTCGGCCACCTGGCCCAGCGCGCCCTGATCCAGCAGCGCGCGCAGGGCCAGGAAGTCGGCGTCCCAGCGCCGGTTGTGGAAGGCCGAGAGCACCCGCCCGGCCTTGCGCGCGGCATCGATCATCGCCTGGGCCTCGGCCACGTCCAGCGCGAAGGGCTTGTCCACCACCACGTGCTTGCCCGCCTGCAGCGCGGCCATGGCCAGCGCCGCATGGGTGTGGTTGGGCGTGGCCACCACCACCAGGTCGATGTCCGGATCGGCAAACACCGCCGCTGGATCGGCCTGCACCCGCGCCTGCGGCCAGTCCCGCGCCACCGCCTCGGCCTGGCGGGTCACCACGCTGTGCAGCCGCAGGCCGGCGCTGGCGCCGATCAGCGGGGCATGGAACACGCGTCCGGCCAGGCCGTAACCGAGCAGGGCGACATTGAAGGGTGCAGGCATGGGATGCGGGGCGGTGGCGGGTGCGGCCATTACAGGCGGCGCGTGGCCCGCGCGCAAGCGTGCACGCGGCCTGCGCATTGCTGAACCTCCGCATTTTTCACGCCAGGATTCACCAGCGCTGTATGCGCCGCCACCAACACTGGCCTCCCGAACATCCAGTTCAAGGAGACCGAACGATGCGCACCCAAGCCCTGATCCTCGCCGCCAGCTTTGCTGCCCTCGGCGCCACCGGCACGGCCCTGGCCCAGGATGCCGAGCCGAGCAAGAAGGCGGCGGCCGACGCCGATTCGGCGCAGCCGGTGAGCGACACCTGGATCACTACCAAGGTCAAGTCCAGCCTGCTGGCCGACAGCGACGTCTCCGGCCTGGCCATCGAGGTGGATACGGTCAACGGCACCGTGTTCCTGACCGGCAAGGTGGAAAGCCAGGCCCAGGTCGAGGAGGCCAAGCGCCTGGCCGCCGAGGTCGACGGCGTGGCCAAGGTCGATGCCGGCAAGCTGGTGGTCGGCAAGGACTGAGCGGTTGCCCTTGATGGTGGCCCGGAGTGACGCCGGGCCACCATTGGCGGCGCGGGGCCCCGGCCCCGCGCCGTTTTTGCTTGGGGCGGCTTCATCAGCCGGGGGCGCGGGGTCCGCTAGAATCGCCCGGCCCCCGTCGCTGCCCCTGGAACAATGACGTCTTCCGACGCTAGCCCATCCCGCCGGGTCCAGGACCTGCTTTCGCGCATGACCCTGGAGGAAAAGGTCGGCCAGCTGGGCGTGTTCGCCGACATGGTCCGGCCCTTCGCCCCCGACGTGAACCCGGAAGCCAACGTGCGCAACGCCGAGCAGGTGCTGGAGCAGGTGCGCGCCGGCCGCGTCGGCTCGCTGTTCAACGGCGTGGGCGCGGTCCCGGGCCGGGAGATCCAGCGGGTGGCGGTGGAGGAGAGCCGGCTGGGCATTCCCGTCATCCTGGCCGCGGACGTGATCCACGGCATGCGTACCGTGTTTCCGATCCCGCTGGCCGAGGCGGCCAGCTTCGAGCCGGAACTGGCGCGCCGCACCGCGCGCGCCACCGCGGTGGAAGCCACCGCCGCCGGCATCCACTGGACCTACGCCCCGGCGGTGGACATCGCCCGCGACCAGCGCTGGGGCCGCGGCGCCGAGGGCGCCGGCGAGGACACCTGGCTGGGCTGCGCCTTCGCCGCCGCGCGCGTGCGCGGCTTCCAGGGCGATGACCTGCGTGCGCCCGATTCACTGCTGGCCACGGCCAAGCATTTCGCCGCCTATGGCGCGGTCGCCGCGGGCATGGAATACAACTACGTGGAGATCGCCGAGGGCACCCTGCGTGATGTCCACCTGCCGCCGTTCAAGGCCGCCATCGACGCCGGCGCGCGCGCGGTGATGAGTGCCTTCAACGACATCAACGGCATCCCCGCCAGCGCCCACCACGGCCTGCTGACCGGGGTGCTGCGCCAGGAGTGGGACTTCAAGGGCGTGGTGGTCTCCGACTACACCGCCGACATGGAGCTGATCGCCCACGGCTATGCCGAGGACGCGCGCGATGCCACCCGCCGCGCCTTCAACGCCGGGCTGGACATGAGCATGCAGAGCGGCTTCTACGCCGAGCACCTGCCGGGCCTGGTGGAGGCCGGCGAGGTGGACATGGCGCGGCTGGACGAGGCCGTGCGCCGGGTGCTGGAGCTGAAGGAGGCGGTGGGCCTGTTCGACGATCCCTACCGTTGCCTGGACCCGGCGCGCGAGGCCGATGCCTCCTGGCGCGAGGCGCACGAGGCCCTGGCCCGCGAGGCCGGGCGCCGCTCGATCGTGATGCTGCGCAACGAGGGCGGGCTGCTGCCGCTGCGCCGCGACATGCGCATCGCCCTGGTGGGGCCGATGGCGCGGGACCGCGACAACATCGAGGGCTGCTGGACCCTGTTTGGCGACCGCAGCCGCTACGTCAGCCTGGAGCAGGGCATCCGTGCCGCGCTGCCGTCCGGAGCCACCCTGGAGGTGGTCGACGGCTGTGGCCTGGAGGCGCCGCTGGAGGGCGGGATCGAGGCCGCGGTGGCGGCCGCGCGCCGCGCGGAGGTGGTGCTGCTGGCGGTGGGCGAGCCGCAGCGCTACAGCGGCGAGGCGCAGTCGCGCACCCGCATCGTCCTGCCGGCGGCGCAGCAGGCCCTGGCCGAGGCGGTGGCGGCCACCGGCACCCCGATGGTGGTGCTTCTGCGC
>Ga0182792_1000911_pt1 | contig 25808 bp, 26 predicted proteins | sample Passage237B_FD_130497 | JGI IMG/M metagenome (GOLD analysis project Ga0182792, IMG submission 130497) | Cellulose adapted compost microbial communities from Newby Island Compost Facility, Milpitas, CA, USA - Passage2 37B (version 2) (version 2) ...
AGCAGCACCACGACCGGCGTCCCGGTGGCGGCCACCGCTTCGGCCAGCGCCTGCTGCGCCGGCGGCAGCACGATCTGCGTGCGCGACTGCGCCTCGCCGCTGTAGCGCTGCGGCTCGCCCACCGCCAGCAGCACCACGTCGGCCGCGCGCGCGGCGGCCACCGCGGCCTCGATCCCGCCTTCCAGCGGCGCCTCCAGCGCGCAGCCGTCCACCACTTCCAGCGCCGCGCCGCCGGGCAGCGCGGCGCGGATGCCGGCCTCCAGGCTGACGTAGCGCGAGCGGTCGCCGAACAGCGTCCAGCAACCCTCGATGTTGTCCAGGTCGCGCGCGAACGGACCGACCAGGGCGATGCGGGCGTCGCGCCGCAGCGGCAGCACGTCGCCCTCGTTCTTCAGCAGCACGATCGAGCGGCGCGCCGCCTCCCGCGCCAGCGCCTCGTGCGCGGGGCGCCAGGAGGTGTCGGCCTCGCGTTCCGGGTCCAGCGAGCGGTAGGGGTCGTCGAGCAGGCCGATGGCCGCCTTGACCGACAGCACGCGGCGCACGGCCTCGTCCAGCGCCGCCACCGGCACCTCGCCCGATTCCACCAGCGCCGGCAGGTGCGCGGCGTAGAAGCCGCTCTGCATGCTCATGTCCATGCCGGCCAGGAAGGCGCGGCGGGTGGCGTCGCGCGCGTCCTCGGCGTAGCCGTGGGCCACCAGTTCCATGTCGGCGGTGTAGTCCGACACCACCAGCCCCGGGAAGCGCCACTGCTCGCGCAGCACGCCGGTCAGCAGGGCGTGGTTGGCGCTGGCCGGCACGCCGTTGATGTCGTTGAAGGCGGTCATCACCGCCAGCGCGCCGGCATCCAGCGCGGCCTTGAACGGCGGCAGGTGCACGTCGCGCAGCGTGCCGTCGGCGATCTCGACGTAGTTGTAGTCCATGCCCGCGGCCACGGCGCCGTAGCCCACGAAGTGCTTGGGCGTGGCCAGCAGCGCGTCGGGGGCGCGCAGGTCGGGGCCCTGGAAGCCGCGCACGCGGGCGGCCGCGAAGGCGCAGCCCAGCACGGTGTCCTCGCCGGCGCCCTCGGCGCCGCGGCCCCAGCGCTGGTCGCGGGCGATGTCCACCGCCGGGGCGTAGGTCCAGTGGATGCCGGCGGCGGTGGCCTCGATGGCGGTGGCGCGCGCGGTGCGCTCGGCCAGTTCCGGCTCGAAGCTGGCGGCCTCGCCGAGCGGGATGGGGAACACGGTGCGCATGCCGTGGATGACGTCGGCGGCCAGCAGCACCGGGATGCCGAGCCGGCTTTCCTCCACCGCCACGCGCTGGATCTCGCGGCCCTGCGCGGCGCCCACGCCGTTGAACAGCGCGCCGACCCGGCCGGCGCGGACCTGGTCCAGCACCTCGGCGGCGTTGCGGACGTTGGTCTCCGGGTTCACGTCCGGCGCGAAGGGCCGCACCATGTCGGCGAAGACGCCCAGCTGCCCCACTTTCTCCTCGAGGGTCATGCGCGCGAGCAGGGATTCGACTCGTTCGTCGATGGGCATCGGTTCCGGGATTTCGGGCGGGGGACGCCGCCGATTCTAGCGGACGGCCCCGCTGCGGCCAGCCGGATGGCGATGTAACTGCATGTAACGCCGCGGGCGGCGCGGGCACGCCGCAGGCCGGCAGGGGCGCGTCGGTGCGGCTGCGCGTGCGCCGCGGGCAGGTGCCGGCGTGCAAGAGAAAGCGGCGCGGGGCCGCATGGCCCCGCGCCGCCCTGGCGTCCCGTCGTCACCTCGGGCGCCAGCAACCGTGCGCGGTCAGGTCAGCGCCCGCCGACCTTGAGCGCGGAAGCATCGACGCCGGTCACGCCGTCGATGCCCTGCGCGATGCGCTTGGCCGCGTCGGCCTGGGCCTTGGTGTCGGCGGTCCCGCTGAGGTAGACGACGCCGTCCACGGTATCGACCTGGATGTCCAGGCCGGACACGTCGTTGTCGGCCAGCAGGCTGGACTTGACCTTGGTGGTGATCCAGGTGTCGTTGACCGGCTGGCTGGAGTCGCGTTCGGCGGCGGGGTTCTTCGCCGGCTCGGCGGCGCGCTCCTGGTCCTGGCGGTCGGCCGGACGCGGCCTGTCCGGATCGTTGGCCAGGGCCACGCCCGGGCCCAGGGCGGCCAGCACCGCGATCAGCAACCCGTGATGCCTGCGCATGGTGCACCTCCTCGCATCGTTGACGTGCGGCCAGTCTTGGCCGCGTGCCGTGCAGCAGCGGTGAATCCCCGCGCGCGCGTTGGAGGGGGTTCAGCGCCGTGAGCGCGCTTGCCACGCGGCGTGGCGGCCGCGTGTAATGGCCGGCGGTTCTTCCGCGAGCGTCCCGATGCGCACCGAACTCAACGTCGCCCTGCTCGGCTACGGGCTGGCGGGCCGCGTCTTCCACGCGCCGCTGGTGTCCGCCACGCCGGGGCTGCGGCTGCACACCGTGGTGTCCAGCGACCCGGCCCGGGTCGCCGCCGGCCCCCCGCAGGCACGGGTGCTGCCCGACCCGATGCAGGCCTTCGCCGACCCGGACATCGACCTGGTGGTGGTGGCCACTCCCAACCACACCCACGCGCCGCTGGCGCTGGCCGCGCTGGCGGCGGGCAAGCACGTGGTGGTGGACAAGCCGTTCGCGCTGGACGCGGCCGAGGCCGGGGCGATGATCGCCGCGGCCGCGCGCGCGCGGCGGGTGCTGAGCGCGTTCCACAACCGGCGCTGGGACGCGGATTTCCTGGCCCTGCGCGCGCTGCTGGAAGCCGGCGCGCTGGGCGAGGTGGCCGAGCTGCATTCGCACTTCGACCGCTTCCGCCCGCAGGTGCCGGACCGCTGGCGCGACCGCGAGGGCCCGGGCGCGGGGTTGTGGTACGACCTGGGGCCGCACCTGGCCGACCAGGCGCTGCAGCTGTTCGGCCCGCCGCTGGCGGTGTGGGCGGACCTGGGCATGCAGCGCCCGGGCGCCACGGCGGTGGACTGGTTCCACGTGCAGCTGCGCTATCCGCGGTTGCGGGTGCTGTTGCACGCCGGTTCGCTGGTGCCCGGCCACGGCCTGCGCTTCGCGGTTCACGGCAGCGGCGGCAGCTGGCTCAAGCACGGGCTGGACCCGCAGGAGGACGCATTGCGCGCCGGCGGCGTGCCCGGCTCCGCCGGCTGGGGCCGCGACCCGCGCCCGGGCACGCTGCTGCGCGTGGACGAAGGCGGCGGCGTGCGCGAGGCGCCCTCGCCGGCGCCGGCGGGCGACTACCCGGCCTACTACGCGGCGCTGCGCCGGGCGATCCTCGACGGGGGGCCGCCGCCGGTGCCGGCGGAGGAAGCGCTGCTGGCCATGCGCGTGATCGAGGCCGGCATCGCCAGCGCGGCGCAACGCCGCGAGGTGCCGTTCGCCGTGGCCTGAGCGCTCAGCCGCTGCGCACGCCGTGGCCGCCGAAGCGGTCGCGCAGCGCGGCCAGCAGCTTGTCGCCGTAGGAATCCTTCTCGCGCGAGCGCAGCCGCTCCAGCAGCGACATGGTGATCACCGGCGCGGACACGTCCAGATCGATGGCCTCGGCCACCGTCCAGCGGCCTTCGCCGGAATCGGCCACGTAGGGCGCGATGCCCTCCAGCGAGGGGTTCTCGCGCAGCGCGTCGGCGGCCAGGTCCAGCAGCCAGGAGCGCACCACGCTGCCGTGGCGCCAGATCTCGGCCACCTGCGGCAGGTCCAGCGCCAGCGCTTCCTTGCGCTGCATCAGCGCGAAGCCCTCGGCGTAGGCCTGCATCATCCCGTACTCGATGCCGTTGTGGACCATCTTGGCGAAGTGCCCGGCGCCGCTGGGCCCCACCCGGCCCCAGCCGCGGTCCGGCGCCGGGGCCAGGGTCTGGAACAGCGGCCGCAGCCGCTCGGCCGCCGCCGCGTCGCCGCCCACCATCAGGCTGTAGCCCTCGGCCAGGCCCCAGATGCCGCCGCTGGTGCCGCAGTCGAGGAAGTGGATGCCGTCCTGCTGGCACTGCGCGGCGCGGCGCTGGCTGTCCCGGTAGTAGGAGTTGCCGCCGTCGACCACCACGTCGCCGGCCTGCAGCAGCGGGCGCAGCGCGTCCAGGGTCGCGTCCACCGGCGCGCCGGCCGGGACCATCAGCCACAGCACGCGCGGGGCCGGCAGCGCCTGGACCAGCGCCTGCAGCGAGCCGGCCGTCTCCAGCCCGTGCCCGGCGGCGGCCTCGCGCGCGCCGCGCCCGGGGTCGTAGCCCACCACGCGGTGCCCGCCGCCGTGCAGGCGCCGGGCCATGTTCGCGCCCATCCGTCCCAGACCGATCATGCCGATGTCCATGCCACCTCCTTACGTCGTGGATCCCCAGCCTCGCACCGCGCACGGCAGGCGCGCGTGGAGGCGCTTCAGCGCAGCCAGCCGCGGGCGGCGCAGCGCCGCGCCCAGGCCAGCAGGGCCAGCGCGACCAGCAGCAGCAGCGCCGGCATGGCGGTGCCGGCCGGCCCGTACACCGCCCAGGCGGGCGTGGCCAGGAAGGTGCCGGCCACCTGCGCCAGCAGGGCCAGCAGCGAAACCCCGAACATGGGCACCGCCCAGCGCCGGCGCAGCAGCAGCCCCAGCGCGCCGAGCACGCCCCCGGCCACGGCCAGGCCGAAGGCGGCGGTCACCCAGCCGGGCGTGGCCAGGTGGATGCGGCGCTGGGCCTCGTCCAGCGCGGCCAGGCGGGCCTCGTCCGTGGTGACGTGCACCACGAACATCGCCAGCCCGAGCAGGTTCCAGAGCAACGCCAGCGCGGCCACCGCCCAGTAGGCCTTCGGGCGCTCCGGCCCGTGGTGCATGGTCTGCATCGCCTTCCCTCCCCGGTCGCGGCGGATGCCGCGGGGCGAGCCTACGCCCGCCCCGCCGCCGCCGGCCAGTGCCGTGCTAAAACGGCCGCGGGCGCGGCCGCTAACGCGGCGTCCCCCCGTCGCGCCGCGGCCCGGCGCGCCCGCCCGGTACCCGCCATGCCCGCCCGAGGCCCCATCGCCGCCACTGCCGTGTCCACGGACCCGGCCGCGTCCCTGGCCGCCGCCGCGTCCGACCCGCGCCTGCTGCTGCCCGCCTTCGCCGAGGGCCTGGCGGCCCTGCCAGGCGAGCTGGGCGACCTCGGCCGGCGGCTGCGCTCGGCCACGGCGGCCGAGGACTGGACCACCTGCGCGCGGGTGCTGCGCCAGTTCCTGGAGAAGTACCTGCGCGGCTTCGCCGAGAGCCTGGACGCCCCCGGCGGCGCGGCCGCCGAATCCGAGCAACTGCGCGAACTGCTGCGCCAGGCGCTGGGCGTGGCGCTGGCCTCGCTGCTGGACCCGCTGCCGGCGCTGGCCGACGAGTCCGCGGCGCTGGGCGAAGCGCTGCGCCAGTGGCGGCCGGGCACCGACCTGGCGCCCCTGGCCCGCCGGGTGCGCGAGCTGTGCCACCAGGTGGGCGTCCACGCCGGCGAGACCGCCGAGCGCCAGGTGCTGCTGCTGAGCCTGTTCGACCTGCTGCTGGAGAACCTGTTCGAGCTGCTGGAGGACGGCAGCTGGCTGCAGGGCCAGGTGGCCGGCGTGCGCGAGCTGCTCGCCGGCACGCCCGACCGCTGCGCGCTGGAAGCCACGCGCCAGGGCCTGCGCGAGCTGGTCTACCAGCAGGGCCTGCTGCGCCAGGGCATCGCCGAGTCCAAGGACGCCATGCGCGGGATGATGGTCGCCTTCGTCGAGCGCCTGGACGGCATGGCCGACAGCACCGGCCAGTTCCAGGGACGGATGGAGGCGCACCTGGAAGCGGTCCGCGGCGCGCGCAGCATCGCCGAGCTGGGCCGCCGCCTGGACGAGGTGCTGGAGGACGCCGCGCAGCTGCAGCGGCACGCGCAACGGGCGCGCGACGAACTGCTGGCCGCGCGCGAGGAAGTGGAGGCGGCCGAGGCGCGCGTGCGCGCACTGGAGGCGCAGCTGCGCGAGGCCGGCGACCTGGTGCGCAGCGACCCGCTCACCGGCGTGCTCAACCGCCGCGGGCTGGAGGAGCTGTACGGGGTGGAGGCGGCGCGCGCCGAGCGCGAGGCGCGGCCGCTCGCGCTGGCGGTGGTGGACCTGGACGGCTTCCGCGACCTCAACGCCACCCACGGCCATGCCGGCGGCGACGCCGCGCTGCGGCACGTGGTGCAGATGCTGCGCGAGGGCCTGCGCCCGGGCGACGCCATCGCCCGCCACGGCGGCGAGGAGTTCGTGCTGCTGCTGCCCGGCGCCACGCTCGAGGACGCCACGGCCATCGTGCGCCGGGTGCAGCACGCGCTGGCGGCCCGCCCGCTGCGCCACGAGGGCCGCCGCATCCCGGTGACCTTCAGCGCCGGGGTGGCCGTGCGCCAGCTGGGCGAGGAGCGCGAGCACCTGATCCGCCGCGCCGACCGCGCCATGTACCAGGCCAAGCGCGCCGGCCGCGACCGCGTGCTGGCCGCGCACTAGCGCCCGCGCCGCCGCGGCGGCCTGCGCCGGTCACGGCCGGCTGCCGCGCCGTCCGGACCGCCCGGCCGGGCGCGGCTCGCCGCCGGCGGTATAGGCCGGCGGCGCGTAGAAGTTCACGGTCTGCAGCGGCGTGCGCCCGGTGTTGCGGATCTCGTGCGCCTGGCCGCGCTCGATCAGCAGCAGGCTGCCGGGCCCGAGCCGCACCCGCGCGCCGTCGACGATGGCCAGGCCCTGGCCGCCGGCCACGTACAGCCACTGGTCGGCGCCGCGGTGGCGGTTGTCCGGCCCGCCCTCGCAGCCGCCGGGGGCCAGCACCATCTGCGCGGCCTGCACGCCGCGGTGATCGAACAGCACGCGGAAGCCGCGGCCGAAGCGCAGTCTGCGGTGTTCCATGGGGCGTCTCCTGGGGATACCGGCCGCACCCTGCCGCGCGCGGCGTGAACGCGGCGCCGAGCGCGTTCACGCCGCGCTTCCGGAATCTTCGCCCTGCGCCGACGCCGGCCGCGGAATCATCCGCGCGACGGACCGGCCCCGGCGCAGGAGCGCCACCCGCGGAGGACCAACGGATGAAGACCCTGACGACCCTGCTTGCGCTCGCCGCCCTCGGCCTGGCCGCGCCGGCCCTGGCCGGCGACGGCAAGGACGGCGACATGACCAGCACCGAGAAGGTGCGCAAGATGGACACCGACGGCGACAACCGCCTGTCGCTGTCCGAGTTCACCGCCGGCGGCAAGAAGACCGCCGACGATTTCGCGCGCCACGACGTAAACGCCGACGGCTTCGTCACCGACGAGGAGATCGAGGTGGGCAAGGAGCGCGGCGTGACCCCGGGCGAGAAGAAGGACGCGCGCGCCAAGGCGCGGCCGATCCCGACCACCAACCCCAAGTCGCCCGACCCGGCCGAGGCGCAGCAGGGTGATTGATCCCGACGCGGCGGTCTCCCGCCCGCGTGCGCGGGGGGCCGCCGCGAAGGCGAGGAGGCTGCGATGAACGACATCCCCCGCAAGCCGTTCGGCCCGCCGGCGGACCAGGACAAGCCGAACACGCCGGACAAGTACCGCAACGACCGCGGCATCGGCAAGGACCGCGACATGCCCGACACCGACCCGGAACTCAACCACGCCGAGCCCGGGGACTACGAGCGGCCGCCGCCGCCGTGAGCGGGCGGCGGCGGCCCGCGGGCCTGTACGATGGGCCGTGCCGGACGACGACGGAGCCCCCATGGAAACCCAGCAGCTGCACCGCGGACGCCTGATCGACCACATCCAGCTGGTGGTGCGCGACCTGGACGCCAGCCGCCGCTTCTACGAGGCGGTGTTCGGTGTGCTCGGCATTCCCGTCGGCGGCCACGGCGACGGCTGGTTCTGGGCCGACGAGCTGTTCGTCTCGAGCATCGACAGCGAGGCCGCCGCGGGCAAGCCGACCGGGCGCCACCACCTGGCCTTCCAGGCCCGCGACCGGGCGATGGTCGAGGCCTTCCACGTCGTCGCCCTGGCCAACGGGGGGCGCGACAACGGCGCGCCGGGCGAACGGCCCTACCACCCCGGCTACTACGCCGCCTTCGTGCTGGACCCGGACGGCAACAACATCGAGGCCGTGTACCACGGCCAGGCCGGGCGCAGCGCCGAATCGGTGGTGGTCACCTTCGAGGGTTGAGGCGTCGCGTTCAGGGCGCGGCGGCCTCCACGCGGAACGGGAGGTTGGCGTAGGCGGCGTGGCCGCGGCCGTCGCGCACCTCCACGAACAGGCGGTAGTTGCCCGGCTGCCGCGGCGCGGTCAGGCGCACGCGGCCGCCGCCGAGGTCGCGCGCGTGCAGCTCCACCCCCGCCGGCACCTGCTCCGGGTCGCCGCCGATGGAGGTCGCGGTGCTCTCGTGCAGCGCACTCCAGCGCCATTGCAGCGCGTCGCCGTCCGGGTCCGCGGCCGGCGCCAGCGCCTCGTACTCGCCGCCCGCACGCAGCACCACGCTGGCGCGCGCGCCGCGGCCGTCCAGCAGCGGCAGCGAGATCGAGGGTGCCTGGTTGGCGGGCCACTGCCCGGTCCACAGGTACTGCATCGCGTCGACGCTGGGCGTGGATTCGCCGCCGGGCAGGAACAGCCCGTACCACGTCGGCGTGCGCTCCTGCTTGTTGCCCCACAGGAACACGTACGAACCCAGGCCCTGGCGGGTGTCGCTCTCGATGTAGCGGCGGTAGCGCTCGACCAGCAGCTCGGCCTTGCGCGAGGCGTGGTCCTCGATGGGCGCGCCCCAGGCGGTGAGCGGGCTCTCCCAGTGCCCGGTGGGGCCCCACTCGGTGACGATGTAGGGGCCGCTCCAGCCGCTTTCGCGCAGCCGGCGCGGCAGCGTGTCGATGTCGCCGTAGAGCTGGATGCCGATCAGGTCCAGCGCCGGCGCGCGCGCCTTCAGCTGGTCGATCAGCTTGCGGTCGAAGCCTGCCAGCGTGGTCATCACCGGGTGGTTGGGGTCCACCTCGTGGATCATCTCGGCGATCTCCCCGACCGCGTTCCACACCTTCGGGTTGGAGTACTCCAGGTTCAGCTCGTTGCCGACCACCCACATCAGCACCGCGGGATGGTCCCTGTACAGCAGCACTTCCCCGCGGATGCGGCGCAGCTGCGCGGCCACGGCCTGCGGGTCGTCGTAGTCGAAGCCGTGGCGCTCCTTCCCCACCTCGATGCCCATGGCCACCATCAGCCCGTTGCGCTGCGCGCGGTCGAGCATGGCGCGCACCGCGGCCGCGTCGGTGCCGGTGCTCCAGGTGCGGAACGAGTTGCCGCCGCGCGCAGCCAGCTGCTCCAGGTCGCCGCTGGCCGAGCCGGCGCCCTTGACGTGGTAGGGCCGGCCGTCCACCCGCAGCCGCCATGCGCCGTCCTCCTGGACGATGCGCACCTGCGCCGGGCCGGCGGCGGCCTCCCGGGCATGCAGGTGCGCGGCGCACGGCCACAGCAGGCACAGGGCGAGGACGAAACGGCGCATGGGGCCTCCTGGTTCGGGTCGACGGAAGAACGGGCGGGACCGGCCGGTCAGCGCTGCGGCGGGTGGTCGCGCACCCAGCGGGCGATGTCCACGAAGGGCGCGGTCCAGTACTCGTCGCGGTGCGCCGCCAGCCACGCCAGCAGCTCCTCGTGCGCCTGGGTGGACACGCTCATGTAGTCGCCGCCGATGCCGTGGAAGGTGAAAGCGGCCACCGTGCCGCGACGGCCGGCCTCCTCGACCATGGCGATCAGCTCGCGGCCGCTCACGCCCTCGGGCGCGATCACCGGCACGGCATGGCGGTCGAAGTCGGCCATGCTCGCGGCCAGGTGCGCGCCCTGGCTGACCTTGATGCCGACGAACAGTTCGCGCAGGCCGTCCACGTATTCGCCGTCGGCGGCCGTGCGGTCGCCGCAGGGCGAGGTGAAGGTGCGCTCCTGGCGGCCGTCGAGCGCGCGCAGGAAGGTGTTGGCCACCAGCACCTGGTCGCGCATCTGCGCGGCGGTGGTGGTGTGCAGGTCGCGGTGCGGCGGCACCCACTCGCGCCCCGGGCGCGAGCCGTCGCACTGGTGGAACAGCGAGTGGTTGCCCAGCTCGTGGCCGTTGCGGCCCACCGCGCGCCATTCCTCCAGCCGCTCGGCCAGCGTGCCCTGCCCCGGCGGCACGTAGAACGTGGCCTTGAAGCCGTGGCGGTCCAGCGCGGGCACGGCGTTGTCCAGCTGCGAGGCCAGTGCGTCGTCGTAGGCCAGGCTGACGGCGGCCCTGCGCCCCTCCGGCCAGGCGAAGCCCTGGGCGCCGTCGGCCATCGCCGAGAGCGGCAGCAGCGCCAGGCACAGGCCGGCGGCGAAACGGAACATCCCCATTGCATCCCCTCCTCGTTCGCGGTCGCGCCACGGCGACCCGCATGCAAGTGTAGCCGCGCGCCGCCGCGCGATACTGCGCCGATGCCGCGTCCCTCTCCGCCGCCGGGCAGCACCCGCGAGATCCTCGGCGCCTTCCTGGCGCTGGGGCTGAGTTCGTTCGGCGGGCCGATCGCGCACGTGGGGTACATGCGCGAGGCCTTCGTGCGCCGCCGCGGCTGGCTGGACGAGGCGGCCTTCGCACAGCTGCTGGCGGTGTGCCAGTTCCTGCCCGGCCCGGCCAGCAGCCAGCTCGGCTTCGGCATCGGCCTGCTGCGCGGCGGCTGGCGCGGCGCATTGCTGGCCTTCCTCGCGTTCACCCTGCCCTCGGCATTGCTGATGTTCGCGCTGGCCGCGCTCGCGCCACGCCTGGATGGCGACGCCGGCCGCGCGCTGCTGCACGGGCTGGCGCTGGTGGCCGTGGCCGTGGTGGCGCACGGCGTGGTGGGCATGGCGCGGCAGCTGGCGCCCGACCTGCCGCGCGCGCTGATCGCCGCCGGCGCCGCGGCCGCGGTGCTGTCCGCGGGCGGCGCGTGGGTGCAGCTGGCCGCCATCGCCATCGGCGCGCTCGCCGGGCGCGCGTTGTGCCGCGGCGCGGCGGTGCCGCGGTCGGTGGCGTTCGCGGTGCCGCTGGGCGCGCGCGGGGCGGCCGCCTGCCTGGGCCTGTTCGCGCTGCTGCTCGTCGGCGCGCTGCTGTGGCAGGACACCGGCCCGGACGCCACGGGGATGGCCGCCGCGTTCTATCGCGCCGGCGCGCTGGTGTTCGGCGGCGGCCACGTGGTGCTGCCGCTGCTGCAGCAGAGCGTGGTGGAGCCGGGATGGGTGGGTCAGGACGCGTTCCTGGCCGGCTACGGCGCGGCGCAGGCCGTTCCCGGGCCGATGTTCAGCCTGGCCGCCTACCTGGGCGCGCTGGTGCCCCTGGACCAGCCCGCGCCGCTGGGCGCGGCGCTGGCCGTGGCGGCGGTGTTCCTGCCCGGCTTCCTGCTGCTGCTCGCGGTGCTGCCGGCATGGGGCCGCCTGGCCGCGCGGCCGGGCGCGGCCGGCGCGATGGCGGGCGTCAACGCCGCGGTGGTCGGCTTGCTGGCCGCGGCGCTCTACGACCCGGTGTGGACGCACGGCATCCGCGGGCCGCTGGACCTGGCGGTGGCCGCGGCGGGCTTCCTGGCCCTGGCCTCCGGCCGCGTTCCGGCGCTGGCGGTGGTCGCCGGCTGCGTGGCCGCGGCGACGCTGGCCGGCCCCCCCGGCTGACCGTCCGTCGGGAGACGCGCACGCCGGCTTGCCGCGGCGGCCTCATTTCCAATATTCTCGAATCATGGAAACATCGACCGCACTGAAGGCGCTCGGCGCCCTGGGCCACGAGACCCGCCTGGCCGCGTTCCGCGCGCTGGTGCAGGCCGGGCCGGACGGCATGGCCGTCGGCGCGCTGCGCGAGCGGCTGGACGTGGCGCCGGCCACGCTCACCGCGCACCTCAACGTGCTGCGCGCGGCCGGGCTGGTGCGCGACCGGCGCGAGGGGCGCGTCATCCGCGTGCGCGCCGACTACGCGCAGATGGACCGCCTGCTCGCCTACCTCACCGAGAACTGCTGCGGCGGCGCGGACTGCGCGCCCGCGATTGCCTGCCCACCCCGCAAGAAGGCCACGACCCGATGAACCGCTTCCACGTCCACCTCAACGTCGCCGACCTCGACGCCAGCCTGCGCTTCTATACCCGCCTTTTCGGCGCCGCGCCGGCGGTGCGCAAGCCCGACTACGCCAAGTGGCTGCTGGACGACCCGCAGGTGAACTTCGCCATCTCCGCCACCGGCCGCACGCCGGGCGTGGACCACCTGGGCATCCAGGCCGGCGACGCCGGCGCGCTGGCCGGACTGGGCCGGCGCCTGGACGCGGCCGGCAGCATGCGTCCCGAGCCGGGCGCGGTGTGCTGCTACGCCCGCTCGGACAAGTTCTGGGCCGAGGACCCCCAGGGCACGCGCTGGGAGGCCTTCCACACCCACGGCGAAGCGACCACCTATCACGCCGCGGGCGCGTCCCGTGCGCCGGCCGCCTGCGCGCCGCAGTCCGGCTGCTGCTGAGGCAGGCCGCCATGACCGACCATCCCTTCCACATGCCGCTCCTGCGCACCGGCGACGCCGCGCGCAGCCGGACGACCGACCGGTGACCCCCATGGACAGGAAACGCGTGCTGTTCGTCTGCGTCGAGAACGCCAACCGCAGCCAGATGGCCGAGGCCTTCGCCCGCCTGCACGGCGGCGGCGGCGTGGAGGCCTTCAGCGCCGGCTCGCGGCCCTCGGGCCGCATCAACCCCAAGGCGGTGCGCTTCATGGCCGAGCTGGGCTACGACCTGTCCGCGCACGCGTCCAAGTCGCTGGACGAGATGCACGGCGAGTTCGACGCGGTGGTGACCATGGGCTGCGGCGACGCCTGCCCGTGGGTGCCGGCACGGCGGCGCGAGGACTGGGCCCTGCCCGACCCGCGCGACATGGACGACGACGGCTACCGCGCGGTGCGCGACGAGATCGGCGCGCGGGTGAAGGCGCTGCTGGACGCGCTGTGACGGCCGCGTTGCCACGGCGGCTGGCGGCCGAGGCCGCCGGCACCGCCCTGCTGCTGGCCGCGGTGGTCGGTTCCGGGATCATGGCCGTGGCCCTGGCGCAGGGCAACGCGGCGCTGGCGCTGCTGGCCAACGCTGCGGCCACGGCCGCGGCGCTGTACGTGCTCATCGTGCTGTTCGGCCCGGTCTCCGGCGCGCACTTCAATCCGGCGGTGACGCTGGTGCTGTGGCGGCAGGGCGCGCTGCCGGCCGCCGCGGCCGGCGCCTACGTGCTGGCGCAGCTGGCCGGCGCCGTGGCCGGCGTGGTGCTCGCGCACGCGATGTTCGGGCTGCCGCTGCTGCAGGCCGGCACGCAGGCGCGCGGCGGGACGGGGCAATGGCTGAGCGAGGCCGTGGCCGCCTTCGGCCTGCTGCTGGCCGTGCTGCTCGGCGCGCGCCACCGCCCGCGCGCGGTGCCGGTGCTGGTGGCCGCCTACGTGTTCGCCGCGTACTGGTTCACCGCCAGCACCGCCTTCGCCAACCCGGCGGTGACCGTGGCCCGCGCGCTGACGTCCACTTTCGCGGGCATCCGGCCGCAGGACGTGGCCGGCTTCGTGGCCGCGCAATGCGTCGGGGCCGCCGCCGCCGCCGTGCTGGCGGCGTGGCTAGCGCCGGCCGGCGCGGCGCATGGCGCGGCGGCCGCACGCGCGCCGCAGCGTGCCCGGGCCTGAGACCACCCAGGCCGGCGTCGGCGGTGACGCGGCGCCGGCGCCCGGCTACCCTGCGCCCTCGTCCCCCGTGCCGACTGCGCCATGCCCATGCCGTCCACCTGCCCGACCGCGTTGCTGCTGCTGGCCCTCGCCGCCCCCGCCACCGCGCAGCCGGCCCCGTCCGTGCCCGAGCCGCTGTGGGAGACCACCGGCCTGTCCACCCCCGAGTCGGTGGTGCTCGATCCGGCGCGCAACCAGTTCTACGTTTCGAACATGGCCAGCTGGGGCGAGGGCGCCACGCCGGGCGACGGCTTCATCAGCCGCCTGGACGCGCAGGGCCGCATCCTCGAGCTGAAGTGGGTCACCGGGCTGCAGAACCCCAAGGGCCTGGCGCTGGCCAACGGCCGCCTCTACGCCGGCGACGACGACGCGCTGGTGGAGATCGACCTGGACAGCGGCGCCATCGTGCGCCGGCACATGCCCGAGGACGGCGGCCCCGGCGCCTTCAACGACGCCACCGCCGACCCGCAGGGCAACGTCTACGTCTTCAGCCGCCGGCTGGACACGGTCTACCGCCTGGACGGCGGCCTCGGCGGCGGCCGCTTCGCGCCATGGGCGCGGATCGACACCCGCATCACCGGCAAGCCCAACGGCCTGCGTGCCGAGGCCGACCGCCTGGTGATGGGCAGCTGGCAGGTGCCCGGCCCCGAGGGCGAACAGCTGGGCCACCTGTCCACCGTCGCCTTCGCCGACCGTGCCATCGGCCGCATCGGCACACGGCCCATCGGCCACATCGACGGCATCGAGCCCGACGGCCGCGGCGGCTACACGGTCACCGACTGGACGCACGGCAAGCTGCTGCACGTGGGCGCCGACGGCCAGGTGCGCGAGCTGCTCTCGCTGGCCAAGGGCAGCGCCGACCACCACTACGCGAAGGACGAGCGGCTGCTGGTGATCCCGCTGCTGTTCGACGGCACGGTGCGCGCCTACCGCTGGGCGCCGGCCGACTGAGCCCCCTCAGGGGCGCAGCCAGAACCGCAGCAGCCCGGCCAGGATGCCGACGCAGGCCAGGCCCGCCAGCCACAGCGCCGCGAACCAGAGCAGGCGGCGCCACAGCGGCGCCTGCGTGCCGCCGGGCCTGCGCATCAGTGGTAGCCCTCGCTGCGCACCTTGCCGCGGAACACCCAGTACGACCAGCCCGTATAGGCGAGGATGACCGGCACCAGCACCACCGCGCCCACCAGCATGAAGGCCTGGCTGGCCTCCGGCGCGGCCGCGTCCCAGATGGTCAGCGCGCGCGGCACCACGTAGGGGAACATGCTGATGCCCAGGCCCATGAAGGTCAGCAGGAACAGGCCCAGGGTCAGCAGGAACGGCCAGCCCTCGCGCCGCCGCCGCAGCGCGCGGTAGAACGCGTAGGCCAGGATGGCGGTCAGCAGCGGCACCTGCGCGGTCAGCAGCACCACCGGGTAGGCGGTCCAGCGGCGGTGGTAGTCGAAGCGCAGGCCCAGCGTGGCCAGGCTCACCGCGACGATGCCCAGCAGCAGGCCGGCGCCCAGCCACGGCGCCATGCGGAAGGCATGGGCCTGCAGCGAGCCCTCCGTCTTCCAGATCAGCCAGGTCGCGCCCAGCAGCGCGTAACCGACCACCACGCTCAGGCCGGTGAGCATCGAGAACGGCGTCAGCCAGTCCAGCCAGCCGCCGGCGTACACGCGGTCCTCCACGCGGATGCCCTGCAGCAGCGCGCCCAGGGTCACGCCCTGCGCGAACGCGGCCAGCAGCGAACCGGTGGCGAAGGCCCGGTCCCACCAGGGACGGTGGCGCGGGTCGCGCCAGCGCGCCTCGAAGGCCACCCCGCGGAACACCAGCGCCAGCACCATGGCGATGATCGGCGGGTACAGCGCGGTCATCACGATGCCGTAGGCCAGCGGGAACGCGGCCAGCAGCCCGCCGCCGCCGAGCACCAGCCAGGTCTCGTTGCCGTCCCACACCGGGGCGATGGAATTGATGGCGTGGTCGCGCTCCTGCCCCGGCATCAGCGTCGGGAACAGGATGCCGATGCCCAGGTCGAAGCCGTCCATCACCACGTAGGCGAACACGGCGAACAGGATGATGAAGGCCCAGACGACGGTCAGGTCGATGCCCATGCTCACGCCTCCCCGCCCATGTTCATCGCCGGCCCCGGGGTGATGCCGGCGGTGCGGATGGGCCCGCTGTCCTCGTCCAGCGGCTGCTCGCGCACCTGCACGCCCTTGGCCATCAGCCGCAGGATGTACCAGGTGCCGAAGCCGAACACGACGAAGTACACGACCACGAACGCCACCAGCGACGCGCCCACCGCCGGGGCCGCCAACGGCGATGCGCTCTCGGCGGTGGTCAGCAGGTTGTAGACGGTGAACGGCTGGCGTCCCACCTCGGTGGTGATCCAGCCGGCCAGCACCGCCACGAAGCCGGCCGGCGCCATCGCCACCGCCGCGCGGTGCAGCGCCGTGTCCTGGTGCAGGCGGCGGCGCAGCCGCGCGACCACGCTCCACGCACCCAGCGCGAGCATCGCCATGCCCATGGCCACCATGATGCGGAACGACCAGAACACCACCGGCACCGGCGGCTCCAGGTGGTCGGGGATGGTGTCCAGTCCGTCCAGCGGCGCGTCGGCGTCGTGCCTGAGGATCAGCGAGGAAGCCTTGGGGATCTGCACCGCGTAGTGCACGGTGCGCGCGTCGGGGTCGGGGATGCCGAACAGGATCAGCGGCGCCCCGCGGGGATGGCTGGTGTAGTGGCCCTCCATCGCCATGACCTTCGCCGGCTGGTGCTCCAGGGTGTTCAGGCCGTGCAGGTCGCCCACCACCACCTGCAGCGGCGCGACCACCGCCACCATGCCCATCGCCATCGAGAACATCTTGCGCGCCGCGGCCACCGACGGCGGCAGCCCGGCCTGCGCGGCGGCGCCGGCGTCCGGCGGCGGCGGCGCGGCCCGCGCGCGGCGGCGGTGGCGCAGCATGTGCCAGGCGCCCACGCCGCCGACCACCAGCGCGGTGGTCAGGTAGGCACCGATCACGGTGTGCGCCAGCCGGTACGGGAAGCTGGGATTGAAGATGATCTCCAGCCAGCTGCCGGCCGGCACGAACTGCCCGGCCGCGTTGACCGCGTAGCCGGTGGGCGTGTGCATCCAGCTGTTGGCGCTGAGGATCCAGAAGGCGGAGATGAAGGTGCCGATGGCCACCATCAGCGTGGCCACGAAGTGCAGCCGCGGGCCCACCCGGTCCATGCCGAACAGCATCACCCCCAGGAAGCCGGCTTCCAGGAAGAACGCGGTCATCACCTCGTAGGCCATGAGCGGCCCGATGATCGGCCCGGCCCGGTCGGAGAACACCGCCCAGTTGGTGCCGAACTGGTAGGACATCACGATGCCCGACACCACGCCCATGGCGAAGGCCACGGCGAAGATCTTCAGCCAGAAGCGGAACAGGTCCAGGTACAGCGGCCGGCGCGTGCGCAGCCACAGCGCCTCCAGCACCGCCAGGTAGCTGGCCAGGCCGATGGAGAAGGCCGGGAAGATGAAGTGGAAGCTGACCGTGAAGGCGAACTGCAGCCGGGCCAGGAATACCGGGTCGAGGTCGTCGAACACTGCAAGCGGTCCTGATCGGGCGATCCGTGCGTGGCCGCGGCGCGGCCGGTGCGGGTTCCGCGCCGCCGCCTGCGCGGGCGGCGCGCCATGGGGACACTGTGCGCCAGCGGGCGCGGCGGGGCGACTGGACGGATTGCCCCACCCCGGTCCCGGCATGGAAGCCCGGGTCGCGTGGACGCCGCGTGCAGGCGGCTCAGCGCGGGTCCTGCCCCGCGTGTTCGGCCACCGCCGCGCGCAGCGCCTCGACCAGCGCCGCCGGGTGGAACGGCTTGGCGATCACCGGCAGGTGGCGCAGGTCGCGGCGCACCCCGTGGCTGCCGTAGCCGGAGGCGAACAGCAGCGGCAGCTCGCGCCGCAACAGCGCCTCGGCGACCGGGAACATCTCCTCGCCTGCCACGTTCACGTCGAGCAGGGCCACGTCGAAGCCGCCCTGCTCCACCGCGGCCAGCGCCTCGGCGACGGTGGCGGCGCTGGCCACCACCTCCCAGCCCTCGCTGGCGAGCACGTCCTCGATCAGCATGGCCAGCAGGCTTTCGTCCTCGACCACGAGGACGCGCAACGGAGGTTCGGTGGAGGTCATGGCGGCGCCCTAGGTGAGAGGGAAGTGCATCCTGCAGCGCACGCCGTCCGGTTCGAAGGACAGGTCGATCCCGCCGCTGAGTTCCTTGACGATGCTGCGGTCGATGAAACGCGTACCGAAACCGCGGGAGGCCGGCGCGGAGACGGGCGGCCCGCCACGCTCCTGCCAGCAGAGATGGAAGTGGGCGCCTGCCGCGCCGCCTTCCACGCGCCAGGTCAGCTCGACCCGGCCGGTGTCGCAGGACAGCGCGCCGTACTTGGCCGCGTTGGTGGCCAGCTCGTGCAGCACCATGCCCAACACCAGCGCCGCGCGCGGCTGCAACGCCACCTCCGGGCCGTCGCGGCGGATGCGGTCGTGGCCGATGAGGTACGGGCCCAGCTCGGTCTCGAACAGGTCGCGCACCTCCAGCCGCGTCCAGGCGCGGCGGGTGAGCAGGTCATGGGCCTTGCTCAGCGCCAGCAGGCGGCCCTGGAACTTGTCGATGAACTCGCGCGGGGCGGGCGAGACGCGGTAGGTCTGCAGCGCGATCGACTGCACCGTGGCCAGGCTGTTCTTGACCCGGTGGTTGAGCTCGTGGATCAGCGCCTGCTGCGCCTCCTCGGCGCGCTTGCGGTCGGTGATGTCCACCAGCATGTTGACCGCGCCCACCATGGCGCCGTTCTCGTCGCGCAGCGGCGTGGGGAACGGGATGAACGGCACCCGGGTGCCGTCCGGCCGCTCGGCGATGGCCTCCACGCCGCGGATGGGGCGCTGCTCGCGCAGGGCCACCGCCATCGGGCACTCGTCGTGCCGGATGGGGTTGCCGTCGGCGTCGTACAGGCGCCAGCTCACGCACCATTCGTCCGTGCCCAGCTTCGGATGGCGCCCGGAGAACTCCACCGCCGCGTCGTTGAAGAAGGTGATGCGGCCCTGCGGGTCGGTCATGTAGATGGCCGCGGGGATGGCGTTGAGGATCTGCCGCAGCTGGTGCTCGCGCTCGCGCAGCGCCTCGTTGGCCAGGTGCTGCTCGGTGACGTCCACGGTGAAGCAGCGGGTGTTGGCGAACTGCCCGTCCAGGTAGCGCGCGTTGGAGGTGATCTGCACGTAGCGGACCGAGCCGTCGCGCGCGCGCATGCGCGCGACCTGCTTGTCCACCTTCCGGCCGGCGCGCAGGTCGGCGAGGATGCCGTCGATCACCTCGGCGTCGAGGTGGAACTCGGTGATGTTCCGGCCGACGTACTCCTCGGCCGGGTAGCCCAGCATCTCCAGCTCGGCGGCGTTGGCGCGCAGGATGGTGCCGTCGGCGGCCACCAGGTGCAGGCCGACGGCGCAATTGTGGAAGAAGTCCTCCAGGTCGCGCTGGTAGCGCCGGCTCTCTTCCTCGGCCCGGTAGCGGTCGGTGACGTCGCGGAAGCAGTTGATCGCGCCGGTGATGCGCCCCTGCTCGTCGCACAGCGCCCCGATGTCCACCATCACCGTCCGCCGGCTGCCGTCCTGGCGCTCGACCACCACCTCGCGGCCGTGGCAGGGCTCGCCGGTCTCCAGCGCGCGGGCCATGGGGGTGCGGTCGTGCGGCAGCCAGGAGCCGTCGGGCAGGTACAGCCGGTGGGCGCCGCAGTAGCGCTCGCAGGCATCACCCACCCGCGGTTCGCGGCCCCACAGCCGCGCGGCGTGGCGGTTGTAGCGCAGCAGGGTGCCGTCGGCCCCGCACACGTACACCGCGGCGGGAATCGCGTCGAGGACAGCCTGGTCGGCGGCCGCCAAGGCCTGCATGCCATCCGGCGTGCAGAAATCGTCGGGCGCTTCCAACTCGTGCTGGAAGGATACGGGCATAGCGTGAGCCGGAAAGGGGGAGCCCCGCGCCGAGTATAGGCAGGGGAATGTCAACGCCCTTTCACGCCGGCGTCACACTCCCGGCCTTCGCCGCCGGGTCAGGCCGGGCCCGCCACCGGGTCCGCCTGCGCGGCCCCGGCACGCGCGGACGGACGGCTGCGCTCTGCCCCGTGCGCCCCGGCGGACGCGGCCGCTTCCCGACCCTCCCCGTCGGCGTCCGCGCAGTGCAGCCGCGCCTCGAACCGGACCCAGCCGTCGTCGTTGGCGACGGCCAGGCGGCCGCCGTGGGCCTGCACGAACTGGTCGGCGATGAACAGCCCCAGCCCCAGCCCGTCGGACGGCGAGCCGCCCTTGAACGGCTCGAACAGCCGGGGCAGCAGCGCCTCGTCGATCGCGCCGCGGTTGCGGACCACGATGACGATGCATTCGCCGGCGCGCTCCACGCTCACCTGCACCGGCCCGCCGGCGCCGTGCACCACGGCATTGCCCACCAGGTTGGACACCGCCTGCGACAGGCGGTCCACGTCCGCCTGCAGGGCCAGCGACGGGCCCAGGCGCAGCTCGATGCTGGCCCCCGGGTGGGCGCGGCGCGCCTCGTTCACCACCGCCGACACCACCTCGCCGCAGTCGCACGGCACCGGCTCCAGGCGCAGCCCGCCGGTGCGGATGCGGGAGAAGTCCAGCAGCTGCTCCACCATGCGCGCCATCCGCCAGCCGCTGCTCTGCATCTGCCCCAGGGTGCGCTGCACCGACGGCTCGTCCGGCAGCTCCATCGCCAGCTTCTCGGTGCACAGCAGCATGGCCGACAGCGGCGTGCGCAGGTCGTGGGTGAGCACCGCCACCATGGTCTCGTTGAGCTTGAGCGCCCGCTCCAGGGACTCGTTGCGCGCCTTCAGCAGGTGCCGCTGGCGGTACAGCTCCACGAACACGTTGACCTTGCTGGCGATCACGTGCGGCTCGACCGGCTTGTGCAGGAAGTCCACCGCCCCGGCCCCGTAGCCCTGGAAGGCGCGCACCGGGTCGCTGGGCGAGGCGGTCAGGAAGATGATCGGCACCTGGCGGCTGCGCGAGGAGCCGCGCATCAGCTCGGCCAGCGAGAAGCCGTCCATCTCCGGCATGTGCACGTCCAGCAGCGCCACCGCCACCTCGTGCTGCAACAGCAGTTCCAGGGCCTCGGCGCCCGAGCGTGCGCACAGCACGCGCACGCCGTCGCGGCCGAGCAGGGCATCCATGGCCACCAGGTTTTCCTCGATGTCGTCCACGACGAGGAGGTTGACGGTCAGGTCGCGGGCGTCGGGCCCGTGCTCGATCAGCTTCATGGATGGAACTCCGCCAGGCGGTCGCAGATATCCTGCAGGGAAAGCACCGCGTCGGCGCCCGCATGGGCGAGCGCGGACGCCGGCATCAGCGGCGAGGCCGCGTCGTCGGGTTGCTGGATCCAGGCCGTGCCGCCGCGCCTGCGCACGGCGGCCACGCCGCCGCTGCCGTCGCTGCTGGCGCCGGTGAGCAGCAGCGCCAGCAGGCGCGGGCCGAACGCCTCCGCGGCGCTCTCGAACAGCGGGTCGATCGCCGGGCGCGAGAACAGCACCGGTGGGTCGACGGACAGCGCCACGGCATCCCGGCCCTCCACCAGCAGGTGGTAGTCCGGCGGCGCCACGTACACGGTGCCCGGCCGCAGCGGGTCCTTGTCCTGCGCCTCGCGCACGGGCAGCGCGCAGCCTTCGTCCAGCAGCCCGGCGACCAGGCTGGGACGGTCGCGCGGCAGGTGCAGCACGATCAGCACCGGCACCGGCAGGCCGGCCGGCAGGCTGCCGAGCACCGTGCGCAGCGCGGCCACGCCGCCGGCCGACGCGCCGATGACCATGGCGTCGAAGCGGTCGGCCAGGCGGGAACGGGCGCCGCTCATGCCGTCTTCCGGTACAGGCGCTGCCCGCGCGCGCAGGGCTCGAAGCCGGCGGCGTGGGCGCCGAACTGCAGCGACTCCTTGCTGCCCAGGCCGAGGAAGCCGCGATGCACCAGCGCCTCGTGGAACAGCCCCACCGCGCGGTCCTGGAGGCTGCGGTTGAAGTAGATCAGCACGTTGCGGCACGAGACCAGGTGCACCTCGGAGAACACGCTGTCGGTGGCCAGGCTGTGGTCGGCGAAGACGATGTTGCGCTTGAGCCTGCGGTCGAACAGCGCGCCGTTGTACGCGGTGCTGTAGTAGTCGGACAGCGAGCCGCGCCCGCCTGCCCGCAGGTAGCTGCGGCTGAACTGCGACAGCCGGTCGATGTCGAACACCCCGGCTTCGGCCCGGGCCAGCGCCTCGGGGTTGATGTCGGTGGCGTAGATCAGCGTCCGGTCCAGCAGGCCCTCCTCCTGCAGCAGGATCGCCAGCGACCAGACCTCCTCGCCGGTGCTGCACCCGGCCACCCAGACCTTGGTGGACGGGTAGGTGCGCAGCACCGGCAGGGCGTGCTCGCGCAGCGCGCGGAAGTAGTCCGGGTCGCGGAACATCTCCGAGACCTGCACGGTGAAGTACTGCATCGCCTGCGCGAACAGCTCCGGCTCGTGCAGCAGCCGGTGCTGCAGGTCGGCCACCCGCCCGCAGTGGAACCGTTCCATGGCCTGGCGCACGCGGCGGCGCAGCGACGACATCGCGTACTCGCGGAAGTCGTAGTGGTAGCGCCGGTACAGCGCCTCCAGCAGCAGCCGCAGCTCCAGGTCGAACAGCTCGTCCTCGTTCATGGGCGAGAGCACCACACCCGGCACAGCGAGACCAGCTTGTCGATGTCGATGGGCTTGGCGATGTAGTCGTTGGCGCCGGCCTCCAGGCAGCGCTCGCGGTCGTCGGCCATGGCCTTGGCGGTCAGCGCGATGATGGGCACGTCCTGCCATTGCGGCTTGCGCCGGATCTCGCGCATGGCGGTCAGCCCGTCCATCTCCGGCATCATGATGTCCATCAGCACCAGGTCGGCCTCGCGCGCGGCCAGGTGCTCCAGCGCCTCGCGCCCGTTGCGGGCGATGTCCAGCTTCACGCCCAGCGGCTCGAGCACGCTGGACAGGGCGAAGATGTTGCGCACGTCGTCCTCCACCAGCAGCACGCGGCGGCCGTCCAGCACGGCGTCGCGCCGGCGCGCCTCGCGCAGCAGCCGCTGCTGGTCCGAGGGCAGCGAGGCCTCCACGCTGTGCAGGAACAGCGTGACCTCGTCCAGCAGGCGCTCGGGCGAGCGCGCGCCCTTGATGATGATGCTCTTGGAGTAGCGGCGCAGGCGCTGCTCCTCTTCGCGGGTCAGCGCGCGGCCGGTGTACACGATCACCGGCGGGAAGGCCGCGGCCTCGTGCCCGGCCATGCGCTCGAGCAGGTCGTAGCCGCTGCCGTCGGGCAGGGCCAGGTCGGTCACCATGCAGTCGAAGGTGGCGCCGGCCAGCTGCTCCACCGCCTCGGCGATGGTGCCCACCGCGACGATCTCCAGCTGCTCGCGCGCCAGCAGCAGGCGCAGGTTGTCGCGCAGGTCGCTGTCGTCCTCGACGATCAGCAGGCGGCGCACCGCGCGCGAGTGGGTTTCCTCCAGCTGGCGGATGGCCGAGGCCAGGCGGTCGCGCGTGGCGGGCTTGATCAGGTAGCCCACCGCGCCCAGTTCCAGCGCCACCTGGGTGCGCTCCAGCGCCGAGACCACGTGCACCGGGATGTGGCGGGTGGACGGATCGCGCTTGAGGCGCTCCAGCACGCTCAGGCCGGACACGTCCGGCAGGCCGATGTCCAGCAGGATGCCGCTGGGGGCCAGCTCGCGGGCCATGGCCATGCCTTCCTCGGCGGTGGTGGCGACCACGCAGTCGAAGTCCAGCTCGTGCGCCAGCGCCACCAGCGCCTCGGCGAAGGGCGCGTCGTCCTCCACCGCCAGGATCAGGCGCCCCGGGCGGCGGCGCTCGAAGCGGTCGTCGCGCACGGTCCCCGCCGCGGCGGGCGCGGCGGCGGGTGCGGGTGCCGCCGGCGGCGCGACCGGCGCCGGCGGGGCGGCGATGGCGGGCGCCGGCGCAACGGCGGGCACGGCGGCCTGGGCCGCCGGCGCCCCCGGCGCCTCGGCCGGCGCGCCGTCCACCGGCAGCTCGAGGGTGAAGCAGCTGCCCCGCCCCGGCTCGCTCTCCACGGTGATGCCGCCGCCCATGCGCACGGCCAGGTCGCGCGAGATGGACAGCCCCAGCCCGGTGCCGCCGAAGCGGCGGCGGGTGCTGCCGTCGGCCTGGCGGAAGGCCTCGAAGATCACCTCGGTCTTGTCGCGCGGGATGCCGATGCCGGTGTCGCACACGGCGAAGCGGATGCGCCGCGGGCCGTGCGCCTGCACCTTCAGCGACACGCTGCCGTGCTCGGTGAACTTGATGGCGTTGGCCAGCAGGTTCTTGAGGATCTGCTGCAGGCGCTGGCCGTCGGCGACGAACCGCTCCGGCGCGCCCGGGTCGGCGGCCAGGTCCAGCGCCAGCCCCTTCTGCCGCGCCAGCGGCTCGAAGGTCTCGCGCAGGCGGTCCAGCAGCGCGCCGGTGGCCTGGGTCTCGTCGGCCAGCTCCACGTGGCCGGCCTCGATCTTGGACAGGTCCAGGATGTCGTTGATCAGCGCCAGCAGGTCGTTGTTGGACGAGTAGATCGCCTGGGCGTACTTCACCTGCTCGGTGGTCAGGGTGCCGTCGCGGTTCTCCGACAGCAGCTTGGCCAGGATCAGCGAGCTGTTGAGCGGGGTGCGCAGCTCGTGCGACATGTTGGCCAGGAACTCGGACTTGTAGCGCGAGGCGGTGGCCAGTTCCTCGCGGCTGCGCACCAGGTCGGCCTGCGCGGACAGCAGCGCCTGCCGCTGCGCCTCGAGCTCGTGGGTGCGCTCCTCCAGCTGGACGTTGGTCTGCTCCAGCTCGGCCTGCTGCTGCTCCAGGCTGGCCTGCGACTGCTGCAGGGTGCGGCTCTGCTCCTCCAGCTCCTCGTTGGCCACGCGCAGTTCTTCCTGCTGGGCCTGCAGTTCCTCGCCCTGGCGCTGGGTCTCCTCCAGCAGCTCCACCAGCTCGGCCCGCATCAGCGCGGCGCGCAGCGCCACGCCCACCACCTCGGCGCAGCGGCCCAGCAGTTCCAGCTGCACCTGGGCGTCGCCCGCCGGGGCGCTGCGGCCCAGCTCCAGCGCACCGGTGACGCGGCCGTCGGCGCTCACCGGGGCCAGCAGCAGTTCGCCGGTGCGGCTGCGCCCGAGCGCGGACTCGATCGCCAGGTGCCCGGCTTCCAGCCCGCGCACGAGGCGCGGCCGGCCCTGCCGCACCGTCTCCCATACCTGGCCCTCGCCCGGCGCCAGCTCGCGTTCGACGTCGCGGGACAGGGCCACGCCCCCGGCCAGCCGCAGGCGGTCGCCGTCCAGCCGGTAGAGCACGCCGGTCTGCGCGCCGGTGTACTCGCACAGCACGCCCAGCGCGGCCTCGGCCAGCGCCTCGGGCTCCTTGTCGCCCTGCATGGCCAGCGCCACCGCGGTCTCGCCCTCCTGCAGCCACAGCGCGCGCTCGGCTTGGCGGCGGGCGCGGATGGCCTGCATCACGATCAGCCCGGTCAGCACGAAGATGAACCCGGCCACCGAGCGATTCACCACCGAGAACGCCGAGTTCTCGCTCGGCGGGGCCACGTTGAAGCCCACCACCAGCAGCACGCACGCGCCCGCCGAGAAGGCCAGGGGCAGCAGCGGCCGGGTCTGGAAGACCGTGATGCCCACGGCCAGGAAGTAGAGCAGCCACACCGCGTAGCCCAGCGGCGTGATCAGTTCCAGCCCGATGGTGCAGGCCAGCAGGCCGATGCCGATGGCCAGGATCCAGGCGTCGCGCCCGCTGGAGTGCCCCGTGTTCCCCATGGTAGTTGCCAACATCAGACGGAAGATCGGCGATGTTAACCGTGCTTGCGCGGATTTGTGTCAGGTCGTGCGCCTACACGTTTCCTTCACGCCGGCCCGTGGAAGCTGCGCGGTTTTTTTCCCGTCACAGGGTTGCTTTCGCCGGTGCCCGGAGCGCGAAGAACGCGCGCGCCTTCGCGGCTTTCGCCGCACGCGGACTGCCGCGCACGGGCACACGCGCCGGCGAGGCGCGGGGCCGCCGCCGGGAAGGTCGGATCGCTCGGGGACGCGCGGGGCCGGCGGGGGGCCGGAGCCGCTACTTCCTGCTGCGCGCCAGGGCGGCCACCGCCAGGGCGATGACGACGGCCAGGCCGAGGCCGAGGAACAGCAGCAACGGAGCAAGCGACATGCGGACAGCC
>Ga0182792_1000916_pt1 | contig 25767 bp, 15 predicted proteins | sample Passage237B_FD_130497 | JGI IMG/M metagenome (GOLD analysis project Ga0182792, IMG submission 130497) | Cellulose adapted compost microbial communities from Newby Island Compost Facility, Milpitas, CA, USA - Passage2 37B (version 2) (version 2) ...
CGTCCGTTGCTCACCGGGAAGCCCTGATTTACCTTCCGGATCAAAGTCCGGTATCTGTACATTCCCTACCAGCCCGGCTCCCAGGTTTGTCTTTCCTGTCAGTAAGCCCGCCCGCGAAGGGGAGCATACGGGCGCAACCGCGTAAAATTGCGAAAAGCGGACACCGCGGGCAGCCAACCGGTCGAGGTTTGGCGTTTCCAAATCCGCCGAGCCGTAACAGTTCAGGTCCAGCGATCCCAGGTCATCGGCCAGGATCAGCAGGATATTGGGCGGCTTTGGCGTTTGCGAAAATGCGGAGAGGGGGAACGTGAGGTTAACGCCTGCAATGATCCAACACAGGAATCGGTGTAAAGTCTTCATGGCAAAAAGATTAGTAACTAACTCGTGAATGGAACAAACTTAATAAGGCGGTATTGGCCGTTGAATGCGGCACCCGCAATATATTGATGGACCGTATTGAAACTCATGGTAGTGGCCCGATGATAATGGCCCGCGAATACACCCGTTAAGCGCTCGGTGGCCATTACTTCTTTCACAAACTCAACAGTACTGGGTTTGTTACCTGTTTCGGGCCATCGCTCACGTCGTTCTATTTCAAAGCCTTTATCTGTGGCCGCTCCCCACTCGGGATGCCCGCAGCTAGCTGCGCTCAAATTAGGCATGTAGAGCGGGATATGGACGAACAAAACAATAGGCTCGGGCCTGGCACGTTGAGCTTTGTAAAATTTAAGCTGTTCATCGTTTACCTGGTAAGTTGAGTTGTCGAGGGTCACGATGTTTAACCCCCCTTCAATCCGCGAGGAGAATAACGGATTACCGCCGTGGTACAACGGCTTAAGCCGCTTCTCACTCCACGTTGCATGCAGCTCCTCTGCCGAACCTTTCATTCCTTCGTAATGCCAGTCGTGATTGCCAGCTGTATATACATAGGGAATACCGGTTGAGTCCACCAACTGCTGTACAGCATGCACCGCCGTTGCAGAGGGGTAGTTAATGATATCTCCCGTCAGCGCAATAAAATCTGTGTTGCTTTCCCTAGCAAAATCCATCAGCGCGGCAAAACCGTCAAGCGGAGCTATCTGTTCTTTAGTCTTATAATGTAAGACGGTTGGAAATGCACTGCCCATCCGTTTACTGTACACCTCAAATTCCTTATCCGCTTCGGCATCGCAACTGATGTGCGAATCCGAAACCTGCAAAACGGTATACGGATTTCCCAATCCGCTCACCATCACCGTAGTTTCCACCTCCGTACTGCTGCGTACGCAGCCCCATTCTTCGTTTTTATGCCCGAAAGAGAAGGAGGATAAGGAAAGGGAGGCTACCATACCGGTAGCTCCCTGAGTTATAAATGATCTACGTTTCATACATTAGGTTTTGTCATCAACTTTTTTTTTCTACTGCAAGTGTCTTTCATTTACAGCGGTGGCTCTGCCAGGGTTGGGTTTCGCTGCAGTTCCTGTTCACATATGGGCAAATATAAATTATCTTCAGTGTAGGTTCCTCCAAAAACATTGGTTTTACCGATGAGATTCACAAAGTCTATCTTACCCTCCGCATTCACTTCCGGGTACATACGAGTTCGGGTAATGTCATTCCAGACTTTAAATTCGAACATAAATTCACGGATTTTTTCACGCCATACCTCTTGAATAAATTCTTCAGTTGACAATGCCAACAATGATACCTTGATTTGCTCAGCCGATTGATTCATGTTGGCCCTAGATTGGATAGCCGCTAGGTATCCTGCGGCCTCATCGGTTACACCCTGGCTTCGGGCAATGGCTTCGGCCGCAATCAAATACATTTCGGCCAACCGGTAGTGTACCTTATCTTTGGTAGAAACTCCCGTTTCAAGTGCCGCTTTTTCCTCCCACCAAAAGTAAGGTATCGGGGTTCCGAATCTTCGTACCGTACCCTTGTTAGGGCCGTTTACCTGCGTATAGGAGGAATGAAAGTATTGCTTTTCCTGGTAGCGGAGGTCATTTGTTTTGTCATAAATCTGATGGAGAAAACTCACGGGATTGTACCCTAGGTTTGCCATTCCGTACTTAGGAAATTCCCCCCACGTGGCCGACTCTTGGGGAAAGCAGAACATCGGATACCCCCCGCCTGGAGCGATAACCTCGTCATATTCTATGGTATACAGGTATTCTTTTTCGTTGTCAGAAGTTCGCAGCATACTGTAGGCACTGCCCTCGCCCCTATCCTGGTGTTGGATCAACCCATAATTACTATTGTTTATCAAACTCCTGGCTAATTCGGCCGCCTGTTCATAGCGAGACACATCGTTGAGCGGGTACCCTGCCATGTTTACGTATACATCGGCAAGCAATGCTGCAACACTTCCTCTTGACACCCGGAAGCCATTTTGGGGCATGGGTTTATCCGCCAGGCCGCCGTTGGCCAGGGCATCGGTCAAATCATTGATAATCTGCTCATACACCTTTGCCTCAGACGAGCGTCTCACATACATGTCATCAAGCGACTCATAGGTATCCGTAATAAGGGGAACCGCGCCAAACATTTTCACCAGGTAAAAATAATTCAGCGCCCTGAAAAATTTGGCTTCCGCCATCAACTGACTGCGCTCACTGTCGCTTAGCCCCGCCGCTTCCGGCAGATACTTCAGTGCAAAATTGGCATTTCGCACAATCACTTCGTAACAGCTCTGCCACAGCGCCTGCAGCTGTGCATTGTCCAATCCTGCATTCACACTGAGGCCCTGCGCCCGTACCACGAATTCTCCTTTATACTGATTGTCATACAGCCCAGCCAGAAAACCGCCGATCATCAGATTGGAAGCTGAGTTGATAGCCGTATTGTAAAACGTAGGTACCCCCTTCCGGTACAGGCTGTTTACGGCACTGAATCCGTCATCTGCCGACTGAAAGAAGTTTCCTGCATCGATTTGGCTCTTGGAGTCCTCCTCCAGAAATTTTTCACACGAGGTGAATAAGATGGTAAACAGGAATAACACATATATTCTATTCATGATTCAAATCTGTTTAGTTAAAAACTGAAGTTCACGCCTATGGAAAAAACACGGGCCGTAGGGTATTGGTAGAAGAATACATTCTGCCCAAATTGATCGGTATTAGAGGCACCTTCCGGGTCGTATCCCTTAAAATCTCGGGAGTGAATCAGAAACGCGTTGTTCACACTTGCGTGGATTCGCAGCCCCTTTATTCGATGGCGCTGCAGCTTGCTATCGTTAAATGTATACCCCAGTTGCACCAGGTTTCCGCGCAGGTAGGAGCCGTCGCTTACCCACCGAGAATCGGCCGTTGTGTTGTGTCCGGCATAAACGCGGTGGCGGATTTGCTGCACCATGGTGTTTTGATTCGTTTCTGTCCAGCTATCATACAAAATGGATTTGAGCCCATTGATATAGCCCGTGCGGTCTTCGCTAGTATGGTAGTGCAACTGCCAGGTGTCTACGCCGGCCACAAACTGCAGATCCACAATTAAGTCTACATTGCCAACGTAAAACTTGTGGACGAAACTACCAGTAAATTTAGGCATGCCGTTTCCGATGATTTTGCGTTCGGCAGAACGCTTGGCCTCGCCCGGCACGGCATTTACCTTGGCCGCTTCATTCGCTTCATCAGTGCCCCATGTTCCCAGCCGTTCATAGCCATAAAACGAACTCAATGGATGCCCTACGCGCAAGATGATGTTTCCGCCTACAAAGCTGGGTGCGGTGAGAATATCTTCGTTGTTTTCACCCAGCTTTTTGATGACGTTCTCGTTGTAGTTCAGATTCAGGGTAGTCTCCCAACGGAAGTTTTCATGTTCGATGTTCTTTGTAGTCAGCAGAAAATCGATTCCCGAATTATCTACCCTGCCAATATTATCCATGACGCTTGAGAAGCCGGTTGTCAGCGGCAATGGCCGCGCCAGCAGCAAATCGGAAGTCTTTTTGTAGTAGTAATCTACCTCAAGGTTCACCCGGTTATCAAACCCAATGAGGTCGAAGCCTACATCAAACTGGTCAGTCTTTTCCCATTCCAGATCGGGATTGGGCATACGCGACATCTGGTTGATTGCGGCCCGGTTGCCTCCAAGCAGAATGGTACTGCTGTTCATGGTGGCCAATGTGGAGTAAGGCGAAATTTCGGTATTACCGGTACGCCCGTAACTGGTGCGAAGTTTCAGCTGATTAATCCACCCAACACCGGCCATGAAATTTTCCGACGACACAACCCACCCCAAGCCTGCTGATGGGAAAAAGGCGTATTTATTATTAGCGCCAAAGCGGGATGATCCATCTGAACGGATTGTGAAGGTGGCTAGGTATTTTTCCTTCAAGGCATAACTAGCCCTTGCAAAATAAGAATTCATCGACCACGACGAGAAGCTGGAACTCGGCGCACTGGGTGTCGTGCCTGCGCCTAAATTATGATAAGAAAAATAGTTGTTTTCAAAATCCTGCACCGTCCCGGTATTGTCACCCGTGGTATTGGATTGCGACCAACTGAGTCCCAGGGTTGCATTCAGGCGGTGGTTGCTGTTAAACAGTTTATCATACGTCAGATACGTTTCTTCCTGCCAATACAGTTGTTCGGAATGACTGATACCTGCCGCGCCCCGCGTAGATATATTAATCATGTTATTGGGGATGTAATCCTTATTTGAACTGATATTTGCATCTACTCCAAATTGTGTTCGCAGATTCAGCCCCTCTGCCAAGGTTAAATTAAAGGCAAGATTTCCGAACAACTTGGTGCGGTAACGGTTCATGACCCGTTCGGTCAATTCATGCACCGGGTTGGTCATCGCCTCTTGCGCCAGGTTCAGTTTGTTTCCGGTAAACTGGGAGGAAGACCAGCTTCCGTCTGGAAATTTAACCGGAAGAATGGGCAGCATTTCCCATATCGTACGGCGGGCCGTCAATCCGCCCCCAACATCATCAATGCTATTTGCCCAAGTGTGGTTTATCAACACGTTTGAATTGATGTCCAGCCAGTCCAAAGGTTTGGCGTCATTCGTAAACCGTGCACTGGCCCGCTTCGCGTAATTGTTCAGTAAAATACCTTGCTGATCGGTATAGTTAATAAAGGCACCTGTAGACGATTTCTGGCCTTGGTGCTGGATGTTGATCTGGTGGCTATGCGAAAATGCATTGCGCGTTGCTTCGCGTTGCCAATTTGTATTATAGCGAGGGTTACCGTCTTCGTCAAAAAGCAGTGGGTCGCTACGGTCTACCAGGAGTTCTGTGATACCATTGTTACTAAGGTAGGTTTGTCCCTGTGGGTATTTGCCGATATTCGCAAATGCACGGTCTTCCATTTCCATAAACTCATAGGCGTCCATGACCTCGATTTCTTTGGAGAGCAGCCCCATACTCACCCAGTTGTTATAAGATACTACCGTTCCCTCCGCGCCGGAATTTCCCCGTTTGGTGGTGACCAAGATTACGCCGTTTGCACCCCGCGCGCCATAGATGGCCGTTGCCGATGCATCTTTTAGTACTTCGATCCGTTCGATGTCGTTGGGGTTGACAAACTGAATGTTGTCCATCTGTACACCATCCACCACATACAACGGGTTGGTGCTGGTATTAATTGAGTTCATGCCTCGTATGACCACGCGGGGCGCACTGCCATTTACACCAAATGGATTTCCTGTGTTGCTGAAAATGTTTACCCCGGCGGCCTTTCCCTTCAGCCCCTGCAAAGCGTTAAACGTTGCCCCGCTTACCATATCTTTTGCGGTCACCACGCTGATTGCTCCGGTCACGTCTGACTTACGTTGCGTACCATACCCTACAATCACCACTTCGTCCAAATCACTCACCAAAGGCTCCAGTAGCACGTCGATCCTACTTTGGCTACCAACCGCTTTCTCAACCGGTTTAAAGCCGATGGCGGTAAACAGCAGCTTTCCATCGCCTTCGGGCAATACCATGCGATAGTTGCCCTGGCTATCGGTGATGGTAGCCATGGACGTACCTTTCAGAGCCACGGTTACACCCGTAAGCGGTTGTCCGTTATCTGTTGTTACCGTGCCCTGTACAGAATGCTGGGGAGCTTCCGTCGGCTCGTTGCCGGTAGTCATTACAGATGAACGATGCGGAACCCTTTTGGGTCGGATAAAAATGCTCGTGCCGTCAATCTGGTAATCCAGCAGGGCCGGCTTTAACAGGGTCTTGAGAAAGGTTTCCAGTGGCATTTTATTAACGTTGATGCTCAGGGGCTGCAAACCCGCCACCGATTCATCGCTGTAGAGCACAGCATAGCCAGTTTGGTTTTCGATGGCCCGGAACACCTGCTTGATGTCTGTACGCGTAACATCCAGCGTGATTGTTTGCGACCGTGTCTTGCCGCTTAGGTGCAGGCTACCTATCAGTAAGCAAAATGCGATCAGTTTCATAATCCGGTAAAGTCGTTGATTTGCCACCTTGGGTATAAAGCGTGGCCCGTGTAACAATACATAATTTATCATTACCTTTGTTTAGTTTGGATGGATTTATAATCCAGTAATCAATCTTGTTTATAATCGTAAAGTCCGAACGCTGCGGAGGGATGGTATCAGCATCTCTCCGCTTGGTTTTATTGGGTTGTCTGTTTATCCGTTCATAAGGTCCTCCTTTTAGCTCTATCTGGTTATCCGATAATTAACTTGTGTCCTTCCATGCGGAATGGGATGCCCAAATCTTTGAGGAAATTCAATACCGTGGTAAGCTGTACATCCCGTTTCATCCTTCCGCTGAATTTCTTTTGGGGTTTTTGCCGGTATTCGATATCAATGTCGTACCACCTTGCAAGCTGCTCGATTACTTCCGGAAACGGCGTCGACTCAAAATTGAAATAGCCGTCCTTCCAAGCAGTAAAAATCTCCGTATTCACATCGGCGATTTCCGTATTATTATTCATTACGATGCTTTGTTGCCCCGGTTTCAACAACTTTCCGGTACCGGCCTGCAGGTTGATTACCTTTACACTTCCTTCCACCAGGGTTGTTTTGACAGCCGTTTCGTTGTCATATGCGGTCACGTTAAATTGCGTACCCAGCACATCCACATGCTGTGTTTTGGTTACTACGCGAAAGGGGCGGCGGCTGTCTGTGGTTATTTCAAAATATGCTTCACCTGCAAGCTGTACCGTCCGTAGCGCACGTTCAAACCGACTGGGGTACTGCAGGGTAGACTCTGCGTTGAGCCACACCTTACTTCCATCGGGCAGTGTGACCTGATAGGTTCCTCCCTTGGGCACCAGGAGGCTCAGGATTTTGGGCTCAGCTAAACCGGGATCCGCTTGGCTGATCACTTCACCGCCGTTGCTGTAGTGGATGGCGTTTCCGGTCATGACAATGCCGTCTTGGTCGGCACGTAAATTTATCACGCTTCCGTCTGACAAGGTAAGTATCGCTTTGTTTCCCCCCGGCGTAATGACCACCGGAGCAGCCGTTTGTGGCTCCTCATACACCCCATTTTCCCACAGCAATATACCCACGGTAAGCGTTAATAGTACTGCCGCTGCGTAGGTAAGCCATTGACGCCAGCCGATGTGTTTACTCCGTTGCTGCTGTTGACCAATAATATACCGGTAAATCTGTTCTTGTTCCGGTTGGTTGTTCGCAAGGCTACCGGCAGCTGCTTTCGCAGCTTGCCAATCGGCCTCTGTAAGTTGCTGTAGGGCCTGCTCGTAAAACGGATCAGACAGCGTGGCTTCCCATTCACTGCGTTCCGCTTCAGTTAGCCGCTGCGCTTGGTAGCGCTGGTAAAGATATATTACGCGTTCGATATTCATGAAAAACTGGCACGTTATAGGAAGGTCGTATGCGCAACGCTTTCGGGATAGTCGACAAACCAAAAAAGCTATAAAAATCTCGGGTACAGCAATATAAATTTAGGACAAACTAAAAACAATCAATAACACCACGGTATCTAGGTACTGTTTTAAATACCTACGCATAAATTTCAGGGCACACTTCATGTGGCTATGTACCGTCCCGGGTGCAATATTCAAAACGCGCGCTGCTTCTTCGTATTTAAACCCCTGTTGTTGACACAGTCGATATACTTTTTGCTGTTGCGGGGGTAGCAATTGAAGTCCCTTTTCAACCGCCTGTCGGACTTCCTTGTAAGCCAGCTGTTCTTCCATTTCTTCACTTTTTTCAGTCCATTCCGCCATTATATTCCGCTGGGTGGTGCGCACAAGTATCCGCCGCCGCAAGGCATCAATCGCACGTCTTTTTGCCAGCGTTTTCAGGAAACCTTCCAAATCCTCGACCATGCGGATTTCGTCGCCTTTTTGCCAGAAGGCAAGCATTACCTCCTGGGCAATTTCTGTCGCCTGCTCATCATCTTTCAGGATGCGGTTAGCAAAGAGCCGAATGATGGGGAAATAGAAATCGTAAACGTATTTAAAAGCACGTTCATCGCCTTTTGATATCCGAGCTAATAAATCGGAATCACGGAAAAAAAACTTGGCCCTCGTTTCCATTATAATCGAATCAGCTGGGCTAAGTTACATTTTTTCCGAATAACACTTAGAGTCAAGTAATAAGGTTACGGTAATATAATATACAATTAACGAATTGTGTACAATCGGTACATACGGACAATTACTTATTATCATTTACAAAATATTCCACCGGATTTGTATACTCTTAATGCGGTACCAACGCTTGGAAGACCGTTCTGAAACCTATGGGTAAGCGTGTAATTCGTTGTTCTTCACAAGGCTCGCTCTAGTCTTTCAATTTTAACCGATACAATATGTAGTTTATGTTGATTGATAACTCTTTATGAAAATAAGGTACAAATAAGGGGCAAACAAATAGCTATGGCAGGTTCAATTGATACCGCACGGAACGGCCAGCCCCTTCCTGCACCAGTACCCCCAGTTCGTGCAATTGCTGCAAGTCGCGCGTGGCGGTGGCTTTGGAAACCTTGGTAATGCCCATGTACTTCTTTGCCGTCATCCCGCCTTCGAAACCCTCTGCTCCCTTGTCCAGCATTTTGTTGATCGCCTTCCATTGCCGCTGGTCAATCTGGTCTTTATAACGGTCATAAAACTGCGCTTTCTTCAACGTAAACAGCACCATTGCTTTGGCATCGCGCTGCGCATCCAGGATTACGCCGGAAAAATAAGCCATCCATGCGGTAATGTCCAATGCGCGTTGTGCTTCTTTCAACGCATCGTAATACGCTTTCTTGTTTGCCTCGATGGTTTTTGATAGGCTTAACATAATCGGACGACCGAGTGATTGCGACAGTGATTTCTCCGCTATCGTCCGGCCGATGCGACCATTGCCATCCTCAAACGGATGGATCGATTCAAAATACAGGTGGGCGATTGCCGATTTTAGTATGGCTTCGGGCACCTGCCCTTTTACCAACAAGGATGCTGAATTATACCACCCGACAAAGCGTTCCATTTCTTCCGGTACCCGTGTCGATGGCGGTGCTTCGTAATGGATGATTTCCCGTCCGTAAGCACCTGAAACCACCTGCATGGGAGCATCGCCCTGCCGCCACTCACCCGGATTGACACGGCTTGCTGCATTGGCAAAGAGTAAGCGATGCCAGTCTTTGAGCATATCCAATGTCAGCGGCTCCTGAAAGCCTTTCCTAACCTCCACCATCAATTGGGCTACGCCCGATGCCCGCTGGTCTTTTACGAAAACAGGGGTATCATTTAACCCCAGGTTATTCCGGATGGAAGACATCACATCCTCACGGCTCAGGTACTCTCCCTCGATTTCGGAGGTTTTCACCGCTTCTGAAAGCATTAGTTGAAGCAATGTCTCCTGCTTGAGCGTATCCGGCAACCCTTGGATAAGCCCATTCACCTCCCCGGTTTCCTGCGCAAACGCAAGAATAGATGGCTGAACCTCCGCGACGTCGTAAGTAAAGTCAGGCCATCCCTTTAGTTGCCAATTATACGCCATGAGCCGATTGCATTTCTTAATCGGCTCAAATATAAACAAAAAAATGAGCCGATTACAAGTATTATTCGGCTCATTGATCAGTCTTTCAAAAAACGTGGTGCGTGGATAAAACGCATATGCGTTCGCAAACGGGAATACACTTCCCAAACTGAAGCGTTTCAGTTACCGATTATCCGAAAAAACAACCGTACGCGTCATTTTTTAATTTCGGTCAACAATTTATGTAAATCAGTGCTTTCTGGTAGCGGCTCGTAGGCTTCCCACTTGCCTGACCCACGCATCCAATACAATTTCCATATTTTGGAAGATTTAACAAAACGAAGCTTCGCAAAGGGTAGTTCTAAGATTTTCGTCGGATCATTCCATTGCGGTCTGATCTCAAACAATAAAGCACTTTGTCCATCCCAAGAATAACCAAAATCCAATTGCTTATGGGTTTCTTCATCCGCTGGCCGTAAGATTTCAATAAAGCTCCTTAATTGGACTTCTATCATTGAGATAAGTGGTTTCTCTATGCTCATGCCGTTTTAATCCTTATCAATCTTTTCTGCCAACCGTTTTCCCGACGCTGTCAATACATAACGCTGCTTACTGCTTGTTGGATTATCGGGGTTAACCAATTCTACGAGCCTTACTTCGACGGCCGGATTCAAATATTTTTCGCGGAAATTCTTCCTATCTGATAAACCAAGAAAATCCTGTAATTCCTGCCTATTGTGTTCTCCCAGAAATACAGACAATAGCCGTTCGACTTGGGGGGTGACTTGGGGGGTGATCACTTCCGAAGCCGGAAACGTCATGCGGATAAAGTTACCCATAAACCGGAAGCATTCCTTTCCATAACTCTCTAAAATTCGAGGTACACCTGAACCAAGTTGCTCCACCAATTCCAAATCCCGATACACGCGCATCAATTCCCGGTTCCTTGGGATGGAAACCCCATCAAAAAAATCCTCTTCACTCAACCCCTCCGGCAATGTACCTGCGGAAGTGATTTCGATACGGTCGGCAAAAATCTCAAATTTGGGTGGTACCTCACGGGTAAAATCGTTATGCACAATCGAGTTTATCACGGCCTCGCGGATGGCCACCGGATTCCAAAGCCTGCGGTCTATCCGTTCTTTGGACGTAATCTGCGTTGCTGTCCGGTTTTCCAATTCGGACTTGAGTAAATTACGTTGCCTGTGTTCAACGTGTTTAGTTGCCGTACACTTCTTTCAGCCAATTGTCCCACTGGTAGTCTACCACACGGACCACTCGTTTCGGGGTCCAATCGTCGTGGTACAATGCAAACGGGTCTGACGAACTGTTAGCCACGTTAACGAACTCCCAGCCAAATCCGGTTCCCTGCGTTAGGGTGTTGCGGAGTACTGCTTCCAACTGCTCGTCGCCATAGACCGTAAAATCGCTGCCATTGAAGGTCATATGTTCGGTAATTGCCCAGTTGCGGCCGTACGTGTCGTTTACCTGCTTCACCCGTTCATACGCTTTGTGATTTGGCTGTTTTTCTATTAAATCCCAGTGCCAATTTACCTGGATGATATCCGGGGCCGAGAGGTGTGAAAGGAATTCAATAGGGTCTCCGTTTCTACGACGTGTGGTAGACTCGTGCGCATCGAGAAAATCAACCGCTATGTAAGCCTCCCGTCCGGCCACCTCCCGGTAAGCGGCGGCGTCCTCATTCACCCATTTGGCGAGAAATTGCGCGCGAAACTTATTCCATGCCGCGTTGTGCAAGAATGACTCGGGAATCGGGAACTGCATAGGCATGCGGTTTTCCGGTACGTCCAGCTGGTTTTCGGCCAACCAGGCGTGATATTGCGCGCGTGCGGCATCACTGTAGCACAGTTCCACTTCGCCCATATACTGGGGTTCAACCGTTGTTTCGAAATAGACGATCTTATCCGTGTCTATCGCCCTCGCGAGGTTTTTGATAAACGCATGGGCGCGCTGTCGGTATCCTTCATGGAATATCGATACCACGGCGGTATTGAATCCGTACTCGGTGTCTTTCACCTGTTCGCCGCGGTGGTTGATGGCATAGGCATCTGGGTGGTGGTGCCAAAAGCCAGCGGGCATGTTACCGCCCCCCACCGAGTAGGTTTCAACGGAAAGCGCAGGGTACATCCCTTTCTCGTAAATCGCGTCTACGAGGCGGGCCAAGGGTTCGAGCGGCTTATCGGGGATACCGTCGCCGTCGGTGTCGAAGTGGTGCCAATAGCAGTTGAGGGACAAGACATCGTACTTTTTGCTCTTGAACACATCCAACTGTGCGATCAATTGATCAATCTGCCCGCGGTCAGCGAAATTGCGCAGGGGCTTGGCTATTTTCAGAAATTTGTGCTTGCCGTTTTCATAAAAGCGGCCATTTTCGATTTTCCATTCCCGTTTGGGTTCGGAAATATCGGGTTCATCCGGCATAGCGGAAGTATTTTCGGAAGCACAGCTACAGCTATGCAAGACAAAAAGCAGATAGGGAATAAAGTATAACGTTCTCATTTTAAGTTTATTTTTCCTTCGGCCGCCGCATCGTTTTCCTTCAGGTATCGCCGATACAGCTCAAAAAAAGTCGGGGCATCTACTAATATAATGTTCGGATCCTTCTTAGACAGCGCAGCGACTACTTGCGTATACCAATCGGGGTCTTTCAGTATATTCCGGAACCAATGAAATGGTATGGGGCGGTTGCTTACCCGCGCTATGATTTGATTGGCGGCGGCTTCAGGATCTGATTGATTGATATCGTAATCGGCACGGAGCACAGGCATATCGCCGTGCAAAAGCGTGAGTGGAATCTTCTGCGGCACGATACCATTGGGGCTGAACAAAGCGTAGGTGTCTAGCCCTTGTTGATTCAACCCTGGTGCTTCGCCATCGATAATAAAGCCGGTAATGGACAGCCCCCACTGCCGGTAATAGGGCTGGTTGTGCTTGGCCCAGGCCGACAAGCCGTCAGGAAGGCCGGAAATGGGACGTGGTTCCTGCAGCATGCCGGGCATGAGGTATCCGGCACCATTGTCTGCGGCAACGAAATAGTCGTTTGGCGAGGCTGTTTCCCGCCGGTAGGCCATTGCCATGGGGACCCGCTGGGCCAACACGGGGCTGATGCTCCACATCAGCGGTACGGCCCCCCGTTTCGGATGATCCCATATGGTCGGAGTGGTCTGTGAAAGCCATGATGATGCATCGTAATCGCCTACATAGAAAATGATAAAGTTTTTCCCCTCAATCGTGAGGTCGCCCTGCTGATTTACGTATCCTTTTTGCTTTAATGCCTCCGTATCTATCCACTTTTGGGGATAATGCGGCTGAAGGGGATAATGCTGCCAAAACGAGGCGTTGGCCAGTGCGCCGTATCCTATGGCATCTGCATCCTTGAAAGCGTTGTAGGCACTGATAATCCGGGAATACTCCCATTCGGTAGGGACATCTTCATGTGCGCCTCCGGCATGCTGGGTATATTTAAACGCCCAGGGCGGAAAACCGCCGATGTAGGTAAACTGCTGGCCGTTATCGTTTTGCCGATAGGCAAGTAACAGCATTTCCTTCAGCGTTTCGAGGTCGGTACCGGTGCGTTGCCCGGGTTCGTCCGTGGCTGGCTCGTCTCCCCATGGACTCAGATCAAAGAAAAATGCCTTTTTGCTGATAAAGAAATCGTGGTTTGTAAGCGTATGGTGGTTTAAATTGGTCGCTTTGGGGTTTTCCATCCATAGCTGGTCTATGTAATACGCCCCATACCCGGTATTGCATTTACCCGGTTTGAGGTAGTGCTCGATGAACCAGCGGTAAGCGTCATTTTTGGCTGATCCGCTTGACGGTCTGCGGGTCCCGGGGATATTGCCTTGCCCTGTAAAGAGAGACCGGCCATCGGGTTTGGTCAGCCAAATGTTGACAGGGATCCGGGGCCCGCTCTTGATCACTTGGCTATACAGGCTGCTTGGCGACGGATCATACCGAATCGCTATAAGGTTTTCTACCCCCGCAACGGCCGAAGCGACGTTGCTGGTGGCTGGCACATTTGGGTCATAGACAACGGCCCCTTTGATCGCATCGGAGTAGGCTTGGATTAAGTCTACGAGGTCCGTGTATACAACGGTGTCCCTGCCATGTAACCATTTGCCCGGCTGCCGGTATTTCTCCCACCAGTATCGATCGATATGGATACCTTGGGTTTCGATATAAAATAGGTAAAGGCGTGGGGCTTCCCGATTTACGATCCCCTGCAGGGAGCTCAATGCATGGATGTGGTCCCACGCCCGCCTGACCGATTCCGGATGGCTATAATCCATACGTAACGTATAGCCGAGGTCAAAAAGGGCTACCGGCTCATCGTTTTTCGCCCAAGTGTAGGCCAAGGTTAAATGGAATAACAGCCCTAAAAGGAGCGTGTGTTTCTTGCACCGGTATTTGCTTTCCATCGTTTTATTCTTGGATTTCCGAAATCTGGAACGTTTCCCAGGTATCAACGCCGCCCGCCACAGCTCGCAACAGGAAGTCCGGCACGTTCTCGACGTTGAGGTACAGGTTGTTTGCTACGCATTTGATCGCATGGCCGCCTTCGCCTTTGTCGGATACTTCAAGGATAAATTGTTCCCATTCCTCGTCGGCCTCTTCTCCGCCGTTTGCGACAAGGTAGTTGCCCGGATCATGGCTGGCCCGCAGGAATTGCCCGTTCTTCAGCGACCGGAAGGCGTGATAACCGTTGTCGAGCTGGTACCATTCGAAGTAGCGGTCTGCTTCTGGGCCGCCATGCGGCCCCCCGATGCGGTTATCGGCCAGGGTAATGAAGTAAGTGCCGGTGATGGGGAACCTAATAGTTACCTTTTTCGGTGCGCTAGCTGGAGGCACGATGGTGATGCGTGCCATCGTAATCCGATTGCCGCAACTCGCGTTGCCGATCATGGTTTTGCGCACGGTATAAGAGCCGGGAAGGCTGTTTGCCAAGTCGATCTCGCCGGTATGGGTATCGGCAAATACCAATCCGTCGGTGCTGGAGAAAATGCCGGGCACATCGGCGCCGGCCGAATATATTGGCGCCGCATGCTGTGGATTATCTTGGCTGTATGATCCCTCCGGATAGGAAAAATCCGAAACGCAGGGTGGCAGTTTGGTTTCTTCGGCACAAGATGCCCACAGCAGCGTAAACAAAAGAATCCCTGCTGCTTTCGCCTTTATTATATAGGAGTTATTTGTGATCGATTTCTTCATCGCGGTTAAAATTTTGGGTGAATGATACGTAATTGCCATTGCCTGCTACCAGCCAGGATTTTGTACCAACTCTGAGTTTTTGTTGATTTCCGATTGCGGTAGCGGGAACAGGTGGCGGCGCTCGTCAAAAACACGGGGTCTTACCACTACACGCTCATAGTTGAGGTTGGACCCGTTGCGGGTGATCCGCATCCCGTGGAAGGTCTTTTCAAATGCTTCTACGCCGATTTTCCAGCGCCGTACGTCCCAGAAACGGTTGTCCTCAAAAGCCATTTCAATGCGTCTTTCGTGGTGGATCCGTTCGCGCATTTCGGCTTTGCTGAGGCCGGTGGGTAGCTCGGGCATGTTGGCGCGGGCCCGGATGCGGTTTACTGCTTGATAGACCGTCTCATCCGGCCCGCTGGCTTCATTGCGCGCTTCGGCGTAGTCAAGCAGCAAGGTGCCCAGGCGGAAGAGGATCCATGTGGCGCCGCGTACCTGGGGGCCATTTACGACAATGGATTCGTCCAGGAATTTGCGGAGGAAGTACCCCGTTTGCGAGCGCGTGTGTGACCCCACGGCGATTTCGTCACTGCCGCCCACGTAGCTTTCAATGGTGCGGCCCTGCCACGAAGCCCCGTTGTAGAGTATAGTGGCATAAAATCGTGGATCACGGTTTGCGTAAGGGGCATCGGGGTTATATCCGGAAGCGTCATTGACGGTGCCGTCATCGTTGAAGGGCTTCAGTCCATTGGCCATTTCGTACGCATCGACGAGCTCCTGTGTCGGCGAGATGGCACAGTTTCCTCCGAAGCTGGAGGGCGAGTTGGCCGACTCCATGGCTTTCGTGCCCGACCCGGCATTGAAGGCCAGTATCACTTCCTCATTGTGGTTAGCCAGGAAAAGGTTGGTATAGTTGCTGTAGAGGTTGTAACCCAGCTCGGAATCGTTGATAACGGCTGCTGCTGCATCTGCCGCGTTGGCCCACCGCTGGGTATCGTTTTCGGGGTTGTAGAGCGGGCTCGCAAAAAAGAGGAGGCATTCTGCTTTCAGTGCCAGGGCAGCACCTTTGGTGATCCGGCCCAGTTGGCTATTCTGATAACTAACAGGGAGCAGCGCGGCCGCCCGGTCGCAAAGGCTGGTGATATAGGCCGCGCATTCCGCTTCCGAGCCGCGTGGCAGGTTGAGGTCGTCGCTTACGCTTAATACGTGGTCTACGATGACGAACGTACCGAACGCTTTGAACAGCTGCTGGTAAAACCATGCTTTCAGGAATGTCGCCTCTCCCTTCATCCGCTCCACCAACGCCGGGTCGCCTGGTACGTTGTCTATGTTTGCCAGGAAGATATTGGCTTTCCGGATGGCGCTGTAATAAATGTTCCAGTAATTGCCCAAAGGAAAGTCGACCGGGCTGAACGAGCCCGTGTTGAAGTGGTACCCTCCGGTATTCATGATGCCGATTTCTGCCTCGTCCGTGGTGCCAGACAGCAGGTAGTTCGGCGTTCGGTTGTAGATTGCGCCGTTCAGTTCGGAGTAGATGTTGGTCAGGAATTTTTCGGTGATCAGGATATCGCCGAAGACTTCTTTTTCTGTGATCTGGTCGTTTGGCTGGCGATCGAGGATGCTTTTGCTGCAGCCGGACAACACAGCGGCCGTGATTAGTATGGCAAGTATTTTTTTCATGACGATCGGTTTAAAAATTAGCGGTGATTCCGAAGTTTATGACGCGTTGCTGCGGATAGTTGTTGTTGCCCGACCAAGACGGCAGCTCAGGGTCGGTTATCTTCGCCTGGTCCCAGGTGAAGAGGTTATAGGCATTGGCATAAAGCCGGATGTTCTGGATACGCAGGTCTTTGATGAAGTTGCTGGCCAGCGTATACCCCAGTTCAACGTTTTTCAGCCGCAGGTAATCCCGTTTGCGCATCCAGAATGTGCCGAAGCGCTGGTTGTTGCTGTTGTCACCGACGAAAAGCCGGGGATAGGTGGCGGTTTCGGCCGTTTCGGGTGTCCAGCGGTCGAGATGCCACCGCACAGCCTTCCCGTTGCCGCCGCGGAATTCCCAGACGGGGAAGTTGTCCAGAAACACGGACGACCGGCCGGCTCCTTGAAATAGGAAGCTGAAATCCAGCGATTTGTATGAAATGCGCGAGGAGAGGCCGAACATCAGCTCCGGCACGCCGCCGTTGTAACCGATGGCTACTTGGTCGTTGGCATCGATCACGCCGTCGTTGTTGATGTCTTGGTATTTGATGTCTCCCGGACGCAGCGATTCTTGGCTGACGAAGGTTTGCCTAGGGCTGTTGTCGATATCTTCCTGCGATTGGAAGAAGCCGATGGCTACCCAGCCAAACGGCTGACCAACAGGTTTTCCTGTGCGGTATTGGTAGTCGTATTGGCGTGGTTCTTCATCCATGAAGAGAATTTTGTTTCGGGCAAAGGTGAGGTTGCCGCTTACGCTGAAGTTCCACGTATCGGTGGCGCGGGTGCGGTAGGTCAGCTCCATATCAAGCCCCCGGTTGCGGACCACGCCGATGTTTACCGGCGGCAGGTCGCCCCCCGAGCGGCCCAGGATTTCGGAGATGGTGCCGCGGGTGGTGAGAATGTCTTCCCGCCGCTCCTGGAACACGTCTGCCGTGAGGAAGATGCGGTCTTGCGCCAGGCCCAATTCGATGCCGACGTTAGCCTTTTTGGCGCGTTCCCAGGTGATATCGTGGTTGGCAAGCTGCCCTTCACCAAAGCCGTCATAACCGGCCTGGTTTAACCCGAACCGATAGCCGCTGGAACCGCCGTAGGTCTGCTGGTAGAGAAAGCGGCGCGAGCCGAACCGGTCGTTGCCCACCTCGCCGTATGAGCCGCGGAGCTTGAGGAAGCTGATGAACCGGTCTTGGCCCTCCATGAAGTTTTCGTTGCTTACCACCCAGCCCATGGACAACGAGGGGAAGAAGCCGAACCGCTGCCCTTTTGGAAACTGCTCGGAGCCGTTATACCCCATGTTTACTTCGCCGAAGTAAGTGTTTTTGTAGGCGTAAGTAATACGGCCGACGTAGCCTAAGTAGCCAAACGGGATGTTGTAGGCATCGTCGTGCTCTACCCGGCGGTTGAGGTTATAGAGAAACAGCCCGGTTACCTGGTGTTCGCCGAAGGTGCGGCTGTAGTCCAGCGCAAACTCGAGGTTCACCGTTCTGTCGTACGCATAGCCTTTGCCGATGCCGAGCTCGGTGTCGTTGCGGAATTGATTGTAGCCTCCGTCTTCGCGCAGTTGGTATACCGCGTAGTCCTTGCTGGCGTTGATATTGTAGTCAAAAGCGCCATCAAAGGCAAATGCTCCGCGGGCGGAAAGCCCCTCCGTGATGAAATCCAGCTTATGCGCCATGCGGTAGGTGCCCTGCAGGAAATTGCCGTACAGGTTGCGGTAGCCCGAGTGGGCGATCATGCCCATCGGGTTGTCCGGATTAAGGCCATCACCGGCGAGGCTGCCATCGGCATTGTAGATGGGGTAGCTGGGTGGGATACGGTTTAGGATTTCGAAGATGTGCCACGTGTCCTTGCCGGGATAATTGCGGTTTTCCACTCGGCCGGCAAGGTCCAAGCCCACCGAAAAGTTCTTATTGAGGTCGATGTCGATGTTTGACCGGAAGTTATAGCGGTTGAACTTGGCGTTTGTATTGTATTCATTCAGGTCGTTGAAGTTATACATCCCGTTCTGGAAGAGGGCGCTTGCCGACACGAAATACCGCACGCGGTCGCCGCCGCCGTTGATGTTCAGGTTGGCACGCGACATGGGCGTAAAGTCGCGCATGAAGACATCAAACCAGTCGGTGTTCGGGTAAAGATAGGGATCGGCCCCAATCCGGTAGTACTCGAGGTCTTGCTCGGAGTATTTCGGTGGAAGGAAATCATTGGCAAGCGCCTCGTTGTACAGTCGCGCGTAGTCGTACGAACTCAGATAGTCCGGAAGGCGTGTGGGACTTTGGTATCCCAGTTCTGATGAAAAGGAAATCGTCGGCCTATCGCTGGCCACCCCCCGCCGGGTGGTGACAAGGATTACTCCATTGGCGCCACGGACCCCGTATACCGCGGTGGCAGAAGCATCCTTAAGGATGCTGATGCTTTCTACCTCGTTGGGATCGAGCTGCGCGAAGTCCCTGCCGAGTACGCCGTCTACCACGACCAGCGGCCCGGCGTTGGAAAAGGTAGATACGCCCCGGATATAAAGGTTGGATAGATCTCTGCCCGGCTCGCCGCTAGGCTGGAAAGTAATCAGGCCGGGCAACCGGCCCGCCAGCGCATTGCTTAAGTTAGCTACCGGGCTCTGCCGAAGTTCTCGGGTGCCTACGGTTGATATCGCGCCGGTGAGGCTCACCTTTTTCTGTTGGCCGAAGGCCACTACCACCACTTCATCCATTTGATTGTCATCAGTGGCTAGGGTCACGCTGATCAGTCTCCTGCCTGCCAAAGGTTCTTCGGCAGTTACGTACCCTACATAGGAGAAGACCAATGTACCATTTTCGGGTACTGATAGCGAGTACGCACCGTTTTCATCCGTTTTTGTTCCTACGGAAGGTGCTCCCTTAAGTGTCACGGAAACTCCGGCCACCGGCCCTTCTGCATCCGTGACGGTACCGCTGACCTCGATCTGCCCTGATTGGGCTGAGAGGGGTAGCCATAGCGCTACAGTCAGCATCGGCGTTAATGCGAGCAGCAAAAGTAATTTTTGTTTCATGCTTCGATAGTTTGATATTAGTTAATTGGTTATAAATTATCGGCGTAATGGCGTCTCCGCCATTTCCAATTCCAGCGTGCCGCCCGCGACCAGCGCATCGTGGGTAAATGACAGGTTGGACAGCGGCTCCCCGTTTAGTTTTGCCGCATGGATGTACTTGTTACGGGGGGAACTCCCCGGGGCCTTTACGGTGAAGGTTTTGCCATTCGGCAAGGCTATCCGTACTTCTTCAAATACGGGGCTGCCGATGGTATATTCCGGTATTCCCGGTGTAATCGGGTAAAAGCCCATCATGGAAAATACCACAAATGCGCTCATCCCGCCACCATCCTCGTCGCCGGGTATCCCGAACTCATTGTCCTTAAACCAAGTGTCTATCAGCATCCGTATCCGTTTCTGTGTTTTCCAGGGGGAATCGGTGTAATTATACAGGTAAGGGATGTGAAAAGAAGGTTCGTTGCCCATAGAGAATTGTCCCACCAGACCAGTAGCGTCAGGGAATTTGCTGTTGAATTCGTATTTGGGCCGTCCCAGGCCTTCCCTGAAGAGCTGGTCGAGCCGCTGTTCGAATGCCGCCTTGCCTCCGTTAAGGGTGATCAGGCCGGGTATATCGTGCTGAACCTGCCACGCATAGGTCCAGCCGTTGTTTTCATCGTAGTAATCTCGGCCGCCCATTCCTCCGTCAAATTTGGGATCGATATCGATCCAGTTGCCCAAGGCGTCTTTGGGCATAAACAGCTGGTGTTTTGGATGCCACAGATTTTTGTAATAATCCGCCCGCTTACCAAAACGCTGTGCATCCGCATCATGCCCAAGCAGTTTGGCCATTTCCGCCAAAGCCCAGTCGTCATAACTATGGCCGAGGGTCACAGCAACCGACTGCCGCTTTTCGAATCCGTCGACCAGCGGCTCTGTTTCCGCTTCGCCGGGATGTAGCGAGGGAAAGTAGCCCAGCGGTTCATATAGGCTGTCCAGCGACGTGGCGGGGCCATTTCGCCAAGGTATCATGGTGGCGCTGATTGCGTTTTTGCGCATCCCTTCATAGGCTTGATGCACAGGGAAGCCGGTCACCCCTTTACGGTATGCATCCAGAAAATTGACGGACGAATGGAAACCGTTCATGCACGCATGGTCGCCAAATACCACCGGGAACGTGGGCAGCCATCCGCTTTGTGCATACATGGCAAGATAGGAGTTCAGCATGTCCGCCTGTTGAGCAGGGTTGAGGATAATGCGCAGTGGGTGATGGGCAAGATACGTATCCCAAGCCCAGTCGTCTACGTAAAATGGCCTGTCCGTTTGGTGTACACGGTTGTCATAGCCGCTGTAGTAGCGGCCATCTTCGGTAATGTCTACCATGCGTTCGTAGCAGCGGTATAATGCGGTGTAAAAAACGCGCCGTTGCGCTTCCGTGCCGCCACTTACTTGGATCTGATCGGCCACTTCATGCCATACCTGTTCGCCACGGGCCCGCATGGCTTCGAAAGACGTGCCAGCAAGCTCATGCTCATAATTGCGCCGGGCCTGTTCGTGATCGATAAATGAGATCGCATAGCGGAACTCTGCTTGCGCGTCCTGACCTGCCGGCAGGGACACATGTGCCCTTCCGGAGTCTCCGTGTACCTGCATGGTCACCTTTCCGGCGGCCTCCAAGCGGGCATAGACATATACGTTTACATTCGGCCGGTATATTTCGGTGCCGCAAAGCACCGAATCGCCTTCGAAGCGCCAGCTTCCTTTATCGCCGCGCAGGCTCAGCAACAGGTGATGAGCATCTGCCGTCGGAAACGAAAATCGGAATATTCCTGTTTTATTGCCAGGGACAAAGGCGACGTCTACGTCTGGCTCCAGCAACCGCGCTGCGTAATGCCACGGGTGGATAACTTCCAGATCAGGATCGCGTAATAGGCGTTGATCCCAGGCATCTGGCCCGATACTGCCTGCATGCGGCTTGATGACAAACGCTTCTCCCAGACGGTGCGACACCACCAAGAGGGGGAATCCATCGATCTGGTCGTCTAGCTGGTCTTTGCGCAGCGGGTACATCCGCATGGCTTGATTCGGCAGATGTACGGTGGGTCGTGTCGGTTCAAGGATATGGCCCACGTTGCCAATGCGCGGATCCATGTAGGAAGCATTGGCAGGGAGTCGCTCCTGCGCAAGAACAGTTAATATAGCAAACGCGGTAATCCCACCCAAAGCGCTCAAAAATTTGAAAGGCATGCAATAATAATTAAGTTTATAATACAGGCAAAACTACGCCCCGGGGCTTAACAAGGCCATTAACAAAGCGATTAACAATCAGAAAAAAGTGGATTAATCTTAAAAATCTTTCATCGCGTCTGTGAACCTTAAGGGAAAAGCTTCGCCGTAGATCTGTTCATATCGATGGGCAAAATCATCAAATGTCTGCTTCGCAAGCGAATGTTTGCCGAGGGCGGCCAGTGCCCTGCACTTCAACCGCATGGCATCCTCATTGGCCGGGTCGAGATGGAATATGCAGTTGGCGAACCTGATCTGTGTTTCAGGGTCTTTGGATAACTTTCCTGTCTTGAGCTGGTGTGAAAGCAGGTCGATCACCTCGTTGGCCACTTCCGCCTTGATCTGATCCAGCCACGGGTAGTCCAAGTGCGGCAAAAACGGTCCGCGTGAGAGGATGGGAATCAGCGTTTCGAGGTCGGGGCCGGCTTTTTCAGGAGCGGCATGCAGCACGTCTAGGAGCTTTTTATAATCGAAGTATATGATTTCCGGATCGAATATTACCTGGAGCATGCTGTGCTCGGATACGAGCCTGATCGATGGCACGCTTTCCAGCAGGTTTTTCAGCTTGGCCACATTTACCGCTTTGTTGTTGCGCGCACTGCTTGTCGGCTTGTCCGGCCACAGGGTCTCGTAGAGCAACCGGGAGCTGATGCCCGCCTGATGCCGGGTGCTGTGCACCAGTGCCAACAGGAGGAACTCTTTAAGCAGCGGGGGCATGCGCTGCACGATTTCGTTACCTTCCCGGTCAAATAACTGGAATTCGCCGAAGAGGAAAATCGCGTTGCTTACAGGCCTAGCCACTTGTGTGTCAGGCCGTTCTTTGCGCGACTTGAACCGGCGCCACATGAGCCACGACACCACGAGCAGGATGGCGCCTGCGGCACACCACCACAGCATCGGTGACAAGCCGCGGGCGGCGTTCGGTGGTGCGGAGCGTTCAGCGGGGGGTGTTTTCAGCGTATACACAGATACGGTAGCCTCCTCCTCATTTTCTAGGATGGTGACAGCTACCAGCTGTTGCGCATGCTGGGCATAAAAAAGGTCAGCAAACGACCGGATATCTAGGAATTTGTAAGGAATGCTGTCTGCCAAGAACGTCAGGCCGGGCTTGTTTAGCGATCCGCTCACCAGCCGCAGCGACCCCTCGTACTGGTTATTCGGAAAAACAAGGCCGAAGAACCGGTCTTTGCCGTCGATGACTAGGCTGTTGGCAAAGGCAAAGCCACGCTCGCCCGGAGCCAAGGAATACACCCGACGTGTCGAGAAATCAGACGTATGGTAACATATGAAGTCATACAAGTTTTTCGGATTTACCAGCTGGTTTCCGGTTTCGCTGCCATAACCGCCGATGAAATAGGCCGAGTCTCCCAGGCTTCCTAAACCAGCCAGGTAACGTGGCGTATGGGCATTTTTTGGCGTTACCTTCTCCCACTTGCCGCTACGGGTGTGCACGCGGAATACCGTATTCTTGTAAGTCCGGTAACCATACCCGTTGAGCAGATAGATGCTGGAATCCGCAGGGTTATAAAATTTGTTGAAATGCCAGTATGCGGTAATGCTATCCGCATTGCGGAAAACATCCGACCATGACCGGTCGGTGAAGTCAAATGCCGTTAGCAGCCGGTCATCGGGGTAAATGTTGTACAGCGTACGCTGCTGTGCGATATAGAGCGACTGGTTGCCCACTTTCGGGGTACCTCGGGGAGTCCTGTAGGTAATCACTTCCGGCGTGCCGGTGGCCACGTCCACGATGATCAACGAATCAGTGCCCACAATAAACAACCTGTCCGTATTTCCATCAAATGCCACACTTGTTGCGGGTGAGCTTTTTAGGGACAGCAGGGGTTTCCAGCGTGTGTGTTCGGCCCTGGTCCATACCGGATTCCTCACCGACCCGTGGTTGCCCGCTTTTTTGTCATGGGCAGTCCGGCCGACATCCTCATCCAGCGGCCAATGGCCAAGCACCCGGTCGGCGTTGTAGAGCTGAATGTTGCGCAAGGTCATGGGGGGCACGTCATTGGATGAAAACTGGTCATGGTGATGTGCACCGAACAGCAATTGAAAAGGTTCGTCACGTCTCAGGGGCAGCTTCATGACATACTGCCTGTCATTGAGTGTACAAACGACTTCCTGCCTGCTGAAATCAAACCGGGCCGTCATGGTCACCCATTGGCCGAAATAATCGGCCTGGGGCATATCAATCACGACCGGGCGCTCCGTATTGCCGGCAACCAGCCCGAGATGGGTATTCAGCACCTTCGTATCGTCGTAAAGCAGAAAATCGAAGTTTGTCTGCCCGTTGATGATGCGGAAAATGTAGCCAAAGTACACGATATGCCCTTCTTCAAACCGAAAATCAAACGATATGCAAAAATCTCCCTTGGGAAAGAAGGGTTGGTTTGCCGTGATATTCAGCCCGGTCCGCTCGTCCGGCAGCCGGTCATGGCTGACGAATTTCAGCCCCGATGCCGGCTGGTCAGCAGCCATAATCGGAAATAGGGCGATCAATCCAAAGAAACCCGAAAGGAGTAAAGCGTACATATCCTGTTCATAACCTGCGTAGCCCCTACAACTACGCAGAGATTTAGTCTTTGCGGCAAAGATACAGGAAGTTTTGAGAAGTCGGCCGTAGGTTGTGCGATCTGGCTGTGCAGGCGTATGCCATTAACATTGAGCGTAGCTTTTTAATGCTGCATTTTGCGATCTTTGAAAAATATGGTTAAAAAAGCGGGATTTATTGAACTGAACTTAGCCAACGTAACTATCATATTCTAAAATTATGCATCTTTCAAAAAAGCACCCTTCCCGTTTATTTCTTGTTTCTTGCCGCCGCTGCGTTTGCGCTGGTTTCTCTACCCGCTTTTGCCCAGGAACTGGGCTATGGTTTTCGTGCAGGCGTTAATTTTCCGAATTATTCACTTTAGAATAATGTTTCCGCCGATTCTAAGATCAACTTCCGAGTAGGTGCGTTTGCAGACATTTAATACCACTTGGCTTTTAGGGTATTGAAACCTGTCCCCTTTTTTGCAATTGTTCCATATTAGTACTAGTCACATCACTCAACTTTCAATAATTCCCTCACATCCACCTCCAAAATCCTCGCTATCTCAAACAGCACCTCCAGCCTTGGCTGCTGCCGGTTCTGCACATAGGCATTCACCATGTTATAACTTTTACCCAACTGCTCAGCAAGCCGGGTTTGTGTAACGCCTTTTTCGTATGTACATTAAGCGATGCTAAAGGCATCGAATTCGACGCCTTTAACACCAAGACGATAAGCCTATTTAGGACAATAACCTTTTATTCAATCCCAAACTGTTGGGGTGTAAAACAAAATTCGCTATCTTCATAGCTCCCATTTACTAGAATGAAAAACATCCGCCATGAAACCGACCGTAGCCATACGCTTCCCTGCCCTGTCCGATCCGGAGGCAAGAGCCATCGTAGAGACTGATTCCGATGAAATTACCGCAACCGCCAAAACAGCGACTATTGTTCACTATAGACAAATGGTAGTCAACATAGACACACCCGCAACCACGCATGCGACCGTAACCATATCCGAAACCGGCCTCTACCTTTTTGTATTAATCAAAGGCCAACTCCTGATGAAGCGCACAGACACAGCAGATATCCCCGTTTCTTCATCGGCCAACCATTGCCAGTCGCTTTATCTGTGCAAGGGCGACTACGCC
>Ga0182792_1000918_pt1 | contig 25753 bp, 22 predicted proteins | sample Passage237B_FD_130497 | JGI IMG/M metagenome (GOLD analysis project Ga0182792, IMG submission 130497) | Cellulose adapted compost microbial communities from Newby Island Compost Facility, Milpitas, CA, USA - Passage2 37B (version 2) (version 2) ...
AAGCGGTAGCCGACCGACTCGAAGCCACGGCCGGGCCGGTGCCGGCGTTTTGCCCGCTCGCCGACCATCGCCGCCATCAGTTCCTCGCGCTGGCGGGAGTCGAGCCGGGCGACCCGCTCCCGGATCCGGGCCTCCGAAGCATCGGACTCCTCGAACAGGCAGGCCGAGAGCAGGTCGTCCTCGCTGCCGCGGACCCGGGTCAGCTCCACGGTCGGGCCGGCATCCTCGCTCTCGCGGTCAGCCAGGCCGAGCCGCTCGACCCAGTCCTCGGTCGCCTGGCGACGCGCCTCGAGGAAGGAGATCCATTCGCCGCCGCGGTCGGGGCGCCCGACTCGGGAGACGAAGCTCGGAATCACCTTGTTCAGCTCATCGAGGATCATGCCGCCGAAGCGACGGGCCTCCGGGAGGGGCGAGGCCATCATCCGGAAGAGCAGCTGCTCCCAGGCTTGCCCGGAGGCGTAGATGCCGACGTGACTGAGGGTCGAGGCCGGCAGCAGCCCCCGCAGCAGGTCCAGCGCCTTGGCTTTGATCGAGCGGCGCCAGGGGCCTTCCGGTTCGTCGTCCCCGCGGGGCCAACGCTCGGCCGCCCACGCCTCGACCACCGAGAGCGAGTCCGAGTAGATGCGGAAGATCTCGTCCATCGCTGCTTCGAACTCGCCGTCGAGGGCGTCGCCGCGCAGGTAACGGTAGCCACCGCCGGGCATCTCCTGGTCGTAGGCGATATAGCGGGTGGATTGCTCGAGGTAAGCGGCGAGACGGCCGCGCTGAAGCACCTTGGTCAGGATGTTCGAGACCCACTCGCAGGCGACGTGGGCACCGCCGAGCTGGGCGATCGAATCGTCGCCGAAACCGACGAAAACGCTCTGGTAGAGCCGAGCCGCACGCTGACCCTCCTCGCCGTCGAACGGCTTGAGACGGCTTTCCGGGTCAGCGGCCGCGGCGTCGGCCGCGAATTCATCCAGGTAAAGGCGCCGCAAGGTGCCGCCGTAGCGTGAGTAACGGGCGAAAAGCGCCCCCTTCACGGTCTCCGGCAGGTTGGTCAGGGCGAACACGGGCTGGTCGAGATTCGTGAAATAGGGAGCGAGCAGACGCTGCTCTTCCCTCGTGAAATTCTCGACCGGGTAGCGCACCCGTCGAACCTAACAGGCCCGTCCGACGGTCGCCGGCCGGGGTTATGTATACCCCTCAGCTGGTCTCAGGCGGAGGGCACCCGCCGCAGCCTGCCGCCCCGACCGACGATCAAGACCGACACGCGATTATGGCCCCGGCGCATCGCCGACGGGGGCACCATCGCCCCGAACTGGACGTGGCCGGCGTAGCTGAAGGTGCGGGTCGTGGCGACGATCACCCCGTTCCAGCCGAGGGCGAGCAGCTTCCCACTCCGCACGCCGGCCAGCCGCCCGGAAATCAGGGAAGGCACCGAGTTGCGCGAGGAATCGGCGTGGCGGATCTGTGCCTGACGGACATACAGGGCGTAATGGGCATCCGCGAGCGCCTTCACCCTCCCCGGCCGGCGGCCGATCAGCTTGCTGCGTGGCCCCAGGTGCCAGAGGTCGCCCCGACCGAGCCGGCGGTACTGGTCGGCCAGCACCCCCACCCGGTCCTTGCGGATGTCCTCGGCCGTGACCTTGAGCTGGCGGACCTCATCCTTCATCACCGTCATCACGCGGCCGGGCTGGGCCTGCTCGACCGGCCTGCCGTCGGCGGGCGGGGTCTCCGCCCCGAGCCGTTCGGCGATCGTCGGATAGATGTCGATGCTCTGCGTCGATGCGGTCGAGACCGTCCCCTTGCGTTGGCCCGGGTACTTGATGATCAACGGCGGGTTGACGGTGGCTCCAGGGTTCGTGGCGGTGACGTCGCGACGGAGGTCGTCGGGGTCGTAGGAGATGCCATGATCGGCGGTGAGCACGATCATCGCGTCGTCGTAATCACCGTTTTGCCTGATCTTCCTCATGATCCGGCCGACCAGGCGATCGGCGTAGCCCGCCTGAAGCATGTGACGTCCCTGGACGAAGGCGACCGCCGCGTCCCCGGTGGTCCACCCGTTTTTGGTGAGATCGGTCGGCATGGCCAGCGGACCGGGTTTATAGACCTGGCCCGAAGGCACGAATCGCAACGGCTGATGGGGCGATTCAACGTGGACGAAGGAAAGCGTGTCCGGCCCCGCCGGAATGCCCTTGATCCACTCCTTCACCTCTTTCGGTGCGAAGGGCTTGAACTTGGCCTTGATGAACGCGTCGGCCCGACCGATTCCCGGCGCTTCGCCCTGATGGCCGTCGGGGCAGATCGTGGCCGGGCAGAGCTCGGTCACCGTCTCCAGGCTGTGAACGGTCCGGCCCGGGCCGAGACCGGTGAAGATGTTGTTCGGCTGGGCGGCGGCGGTCGGAATGGTCAGTTCGTTGACCAGGTTGCCGGTCAGGATCCCGGGCACCGCCCAGGCAGTGAAGTCCCCGGCGGCGACGTTGTCTCGGTACCAGGTCGACCCGGAAGCGAACGCGGCGATATTGGGGAAGCGCCGCGCGTTGATCCGCTTGCCATTTGCGGTCATCAATTCAGCCGTCGGCAGCTCGTCGAGGACGATCAGAACCACCGGTGTGTCGTCACCCAGCCGGGTTCCCGCGGCGACGTCAGCTCGGGCCTGACCGGTCAGCCCGGCGAGTGCCAGGCCGGCGAGGATCGCGACAAAGGCTGAGATTGCTTTGCCTTTCATCAGTTCGCTCCGGCCCGCGGCGGAAACTCCATCAGCTCCACCACGTGACCGGCCGGGGTATGTGCCTTGCCCCGACGGGCTCCCCAGTGGCGGCTGCCTTCAGAGACCTCGAAGCCGCGGGCCCGTAGCCGGGCCACGGTCTCGTCGAACTCGGGGGCGACGACGGCGACGTGCCCCCTGGCCGGGGGCTTGGACGGTTCGGCTGTCTCCATCAGGTGGATTTGGGTCCCCTCCCTCTCATACCAGTCGTAACCCTCACCCAGCGAGCGAGGAGCGGCCACCCGTTCGAAACCCACGGCGAGCCAGAACTCGCCCTCCGCGGCGGCGTCCTCGGGCCGCACCTCCAATGCGACGTGATGAAGCATGGTCAGATCGTCCCAGATGGGCACCCCCTCGGTCGCTCTCAGGACGGCCTGGTTCATCGGATCCGGTGCAGATCGTTGAACCGACCGACGGCGAAGACCTTGACCCGGTTCTTGCCCCGAACCATGACCGACGGGCGGACCATCGCCCCGAATCGCACCTTGCCGAGGTGGAGGAAGGTACGGGTGGTGGCGACGATCCGCCCGTTCCAGGACAGTGCGATCACCTTGCCCGGGGCCATTCCCTTGACCCATCCGCCGACCAGCGCGGGCACCCTGGACCGGGAGTGGTCGGCCCGCCTCAAAGCTGCCGACGCCTCGATCTTGACTTTCACCCCGGGTTGCCATGGAACCCGACCGGGGTGACGGCCGAAGAGCTTGCTGCGTGGTCCGAGCCGCCAGAGGTCGAGCTTCCCGAACCGCTGGTACTCGGTCGCGAGCACCTGTGCTCGGTCTTGACGCATCTGTTCCGTGGTAAGCGTGATCTGGCTCATCAGGTCCTTGCTCACGGTCATCACCCGGTCGGGCCCGGACTCACCGACGGGACGGCCTTCGGTCGGCGGGATCTCGGCGCCAAGCGCATCCGCGATGGTCGGAAGGATGTCGATCGACTGGGTCGACGCGGTGGAAACGAAGCCATTCGTCTGGCCGGGGTACTTGATGATCAACGGCGGATTGACCGTGGCCCCGATGTTCGTCTCGGTTGCGTCACGGCGTAGGTCCGAGGGGTCATAGGAAACCCCGTGGTCGGCGGTGAGGACGATCATCGCGTTCTCGAAGTCGCCGTTCTGGCGAATCTTGTCGAGGATCCGCCCGACCAGGAGGTCCGCGTAGCCGGCCTGCATCAGGTGACGTTGCTGGATGAAGGAAACCGCCGCAGGCCCCGCCGTCCAATGCTTGACCAGCATGTCGTTAGGCATCAGCAGCGAGCGACCCGGATAGGTGCGACCGTCGGGCAGGTACCGCAACGGCAGATGGGGCAGTTCGAGATGCACGAAGGAGAGAGTGTCCGGGCCGGCCGGGATGCGACTGATCCAGTCGTTGATCTGGACGGGATCCAACCGGTAGTACTTCGACTTCACGAACTCGTTTGCGAACTTCGCGTCGGGCGCCTCCCCCTGATGGCCGTCCGGGCAGATCTCGACCGGACAGAGTTCGGTCACGGTCTCGAGGCTGTGGACCCGCCGCCCTGGCCCGAAGAGAGTGAAGAGATTGGTGGGAAAGACCTGCGCGGTGGGGAGCTTGAGGCGGTTGCTCAGGTTGCCGGTCAAGATCGAGGGAACCGCCCAACCGGTGAAGTCGCCCCCGGCGACGTTGTCCCGATACCAGGTCGCTTCATCCGCGAACTCGGCGATCCGGGGGAAGCGGTTGCGCTTGATGCGTTGCCCATCGGCAGTCATAAGCGACGCGGTCGGCAACTCGTCGAGCAGGATCAGCACCACCGGATTGCCCGCCCCCAGCCGCGGTGACTCCGGCTCGGATGCGTAGCTCTCCCAATCGCTTGCGGGTAACCCCGCCAACCCCGCTGTCAAGGCCAGGAATGACGACAGCGCGAGGCCGATCCATCGACCCATCCTCCCGCTTCGGTTAACGGTCCGTTCCACTCGACTGGCCCACCCTTTCCCTACAGATTCACGCTTCCATTCGCTACCTGCCAGCTACAACACGGTTCCAGCCCCGAGGTGCGGTGCCGGTTCCGGTTCGATTCTCTCAAACCCTGGTAACCCGGCTCCGGCTAGGTGAAGAGGGTCCAGGCGGCGAGGCCGAGGAGGAAGATCGTGGTCGTGTAGACGATCGATTCGGCGGCGGTGCGGAGGTCGAGGCCGTAGGCGTGGCCGACGATCATCGAGTTGAGCCCGGTCGGCATCACGGCCAGCACGTAATAGGAGCTCGGCACGCCGCTGAAGGGCAGGGTGAAGAGGAGCAGCAGCACAGGCGAGGCGACCAGGCGGCAGGCGATCACCGCGCCGAGTGGCTTGTGGGGGCGGGGCGGCACCTTCATCACCCCGTCCCGGACCTCTTCGGTGAGGATCGCCCCGACCGCGAAGAACCCGACGACCAAGGGGATCAGCACGAGGATCCGTGAGATGTCGACCGCGATCTCGGGCGCGAAGGAAGCCGGAGCGAGCAGGGCGAGGACGGTCGCGACCAGCAGGGGGTTCTTGAAGAAGAAGGACTTGAGTCGCTGTCTGAACCCCTCCCCGGCTTTGGTGCCGAAAGCGGCCCCGACCCCGAAGGCGCCGATCATCAGCGTCAGGTAGCTGACCACCACGTCGAAAAGCACGGCGTCGGTCAGCGCGTCACCACCCATCAACGTGTAGATCAGCGGATATCCCAGATATGAGGTGTTGGCGAGGATCGAGGAGACGATCACCGCTCCCGCCACCGGCCGGCTCAGCTTCAGGACCGGCACCGAGAGAACCCAGGCCAGCAGGCCGACGCAGACCGAGGTGAGCACGCCGGCCGCGATTCCCGCCCCGCCCCCGAAGCTCAGCTCCACGTGGACCAGGTTGAAGAAGACGATCGGCGGCAGCACGAAATAGAGGATCAGCAGCAAGCCCCTCCGCGAGCCCGTTCCGGCCTGCTCGGGCCAACGATGCTCACCATAGATCCCGGCCGCAACCGAGCCGATTATCGCGATCAGGATCCAGAGCACCAGATAACCCTAGGCGAGGACCGCCTCCCAAGGTCTCGGCCTCTCCCCAGGAACGGAAGATTGAATCTGTCAGCAAATAACGCGGACAGATTCAATCTTCGGGAGTCAGACTCTCTTGGGAGTCAGACTCCCACTTGCCGGCGCTTGGCCGCGACCTTAAAGCCGTGGCGCGAGGCGAACTGCGTTACCACCCCCTCGGGGTCGGCCGCAAACTCCCTGGAGGTGAGCCGCCTGACCGTCAACCCACGAGCTTCCAAGTACTGCTGCTTCTCGGCATCGATCATCTTCTGAGCGGGGTCGCTGTGGAACGTGTCGCCATCCAACTCCAGCACAAGGTTCGATTCCGGCCAGTACAAGTCAACCTCTCGCCCGTACAGTTTCACGTTGACCTGCGGCATCGGCAGTTCCCGCCGGTTCGTCCAGACAAGGATGAACCATCCTTCGAATACCGATCTGATTCGTCCCAGCTCCGGAACCCAGAGGGCCAGGTAGGGCCGTAGCCTCTTCGCACCCCGCCGACCCTCCAGCTTCGGGTAGCAGTGCTCGATGGCCGGTCCATTCACGAGATTCAGACGGCATCCCTCCAGAAACGCGAATCTCACGCCGCTGTCTGAAGCACCGAGGGCAAGTTCCGTCAGTGCGAGGATCGGGTCCGTGATGGCTAGGCGCTCCCGTTCGTCGATGTCACCCTGATCGAATCTTCGACGGACTACCTTGACCCTGGTGTCGCGAAGCGCTGGCGAAAGTCCACGCAGAGTCCTGGCCTGCCCGCTCGGCGACCCGACATGGATAATTCGCGGCAGGCCGGGTCTCGGCGTGATCATTCCCCACAACTCGCAGGAACTCCCGCCGATCAGGACCGATCCCTCACCGGCCGCCAGGAGGGCCGCCCTGAAGGCAGCGGATCGAGTCTCGAGGTCTCGTCCGTAGGAATAGACCGACCTGAGAACCCCGATCAACCGTCCGCTCCGAATCAAGTTGTCGATCCGGGAAGCGCTGAAGCCGGCGCTGATGAGTTCTTCCCGACCGGCGACAAAGTAACGGGGCGCCATGAATCCGTAGAGGTGGCGCAGATGGTCTTTCGAGGGCAGATCTGACAGCCGAGTTGAGCTCATCGGCTCAGCATGCGCCAAGTTCGCTCACACGTGGCGCTATAGGCGTGACTTTTCTGCCACAGGCGTGCAACGAAAGGGCACACCGAGGGATGCCCCCGCGGTGGAACTCGGAGTAATCACGATCGACGGCCGGCCCGGCGGAGCGGAAGATTGAATCTGTCAGCAAATAGCGCGGACAGATTCAACTTTGCGGTTTGAGCGTCGGGTGGAGCCTGCGGCCGGGGGTCGGTCGCTGCCGGGGGCGCTCAGGATGGGGCGCTCGGGAGGGGCCACCCGGAGAGGGACCGCCCGGGGCACAGGGGGTGCTGGGTCAGGAGATCCAGACGCTGAGGGCGTCGCCGGCGTGCTTGGCGAACTCGACCAGGGGCTGGGGGATGATGCCGAAGAAGAGAGCGGCAGCCATGGCGATGAGGGCCGGGGCGAGCAGATACCAGCGGCGGTCGGCCTGGAGGTCGGCGAAGGGATCGCTCTGGGCTCCCGCGATCTGCGGAGGCAGCGAGGCCGTGTCGATCCCCGCAGCGGCGGCAGCGGCGTCCGAGGGGGTTCCGTCAGCCGGCACCGTCTTCTCCTCCTCGGCCGGGCTCATCCAGAGAGCCGCGACGACCCGCAGGTAGTAGCCGAGTGAGATCATGGTGCCGATCGCGATCATCACCGCGAGCCAGGTCCAGTCGTCATCGACCAGAGCCTCGATCAGGTAGAGCTTGCCGATGAACCCGGCGGTCGGCGGCAGGCCGGCCAGAGCCAGCATCGCGATGGTCAGCGGCCAGGCCAGCAGCGGCTTCTCACGCCCGAGTCCGCGCAGGGTCGAGATGTCATCCGAGAATCCAGACTGACGCTCGCGGATCACCACCACGGCGAAGGCGGCGACGTTCATCGCGACGTAGGCGGCCAGGTAGAAGACCAGCGCATCGACCCCGGCCTGGGTGGCGGTGGCGATGCCCGCAAGCATGTAGCCAGCCTGGGCGACGCCGGAGTAGCCCAGCATCCGCTTGAGCGAGGTCTGGGCGAGAGCGCCGACGTTACCGACCACGATCGAGAGCGCCGCGAGCGCAGCCAACATCACGTCCCACTGGTCGACCAGCGGACCGAGCGCGACCAGGAAGAAGCGGATGAAGATCGCGAAGCCGGCCGCCTTCGTCGCGACGGCCATGAAGGCGGTGACCGGCGTCGGGGCGCCCTGGTAGACGTCGGGAGTCCACTGGTGGAAGGGCGCGATCGAGATCTTGAAGGCGAGCCCGACCGCGACCATGCCGACCCCGACCAGCGTCAGCGAATCGGTCAGCATGCCGTCACCGGCCTGCAGGCCATCGGCGATCGCCTGGAACCCGGTCGCGCCGGAGGCGCCGTAGATCATCGCCAGGCCGTAGAGCAGGGTGGCCGAACCGACCGAGCCGACGATCAGGTACTTGAGCCCCGACTCGAGTGATTCGCGGCGCCTGAGGTTGGTGCCGCAGAGCGCGTAGAGCGGGATCGAGAGCAGCTCGAGACCGACGAAGAAGGTCAGCATGCTGGTCGCCTGGGTGAGGACCACCATGCCCAGCAAGGAACCGGTCAGGAGCGCCAGCCAATCGCTGCGGCCGGCCTGTGTTTCCGAGGGGTCGCCGATCGCCAGCAGCACCGCCACCGCGGCCGAGACCACGGCCAGGAGCGAGAGCACCACCGCCAGGCCATCGAGCCGGAGCGCCCCCGCGACCAGGTCGACGTCCGCGTCCCACTGCCAGATCAGGCAGCCGGCGGTGACCGCGTAGGCAAGCAGGGCGAGGACCGGGCCGAAGCGCTTGATCCGATCGAAGACTGCGGCCAGGATGATCACGACCAGCCCGGTGGTCAACGCGATGATCGGCGAGAGACCGGCGTAGTCCATGGTCGGGGCGTCGAAGCTCACTTTGCCACCTCCCTCACCACGGCGACCGATGAATCGACCGCCTGCTCGGAGCCGTGGACGATCAGCTGCGGGCAGAAAGCCAGCACGACGACGATCGCCACCATCGGGATCAGGACCAGGGCGTCACGCAGAGAGAGCTCGCGCGAGTCCGCCCCTTCCGGCAACGGGTTATGCATGGTGAGCTGGTACATGCGAAGCGCGTAGAAGGCCGCAAGTCCGACCCCGGCCGAGGCGACGATCGCCCAGGCGGCATCGACCTGGAAGAGGCCGTTGAGGATGAAAAACTCGCCGATGAAGTTGGCCGAGGCGGGAATCGCCAAGGTGGCCATGGTCACGATCAGGAATATCGCTGCGAAGACCGGCGCCTTCTTGGCCAGGCCGCCCATCGGACCGAGTTCCTCGGTACCGGTCCGTTCGGCGATCATCGCGACGATCAGGAAGGCCGGCACCACGACCAGGCCGTGGTTGACCATCTGCAACACCGCGCCTTCGGCGCCGGAGGAATTGAAGGCGAAGATGCCGGCGGTGATGAAGCCGAGCTGGGCGACCGAGGAGAAGCCGAGGACGAGACGCAGGTCGGTCTTGGTGAAAGCCATCGCCGAGCCGTAGATGATCGAGGCGACCGCGAGGACCAGGATCGTCGTCTGGAAGAGGTCGGCGGCGTCGGGCATCATCGGCAACACGACCCGCAAGAAGCCGTAGGCCCCGACCTTGGAGAGCACGGCCGAGAAGACGGCGAGGGCGGGCAGCGGCGCGGCGCGGTAGGCGTCAGGCATCCAGCCATGCAGCGGGAAGGCGGGCATCTTGACCAGGAAGGCGGCGGCGAAGAACCAGAAGATCCAGTTCTGTGAGCCCCCTGGCAGCCCACGGGCGACGATCGTCTGGATCGAGAAGGTGATCTCTCCCCCGTCGGCCGAGATCACCGCGGCGGCAATCGCTCCGACCAGCATCAGCAGCGACCCGATCAAGGTGAAGACGATCATCTTCAAAGTCGCCGACTGAACCGTGACCAGCCCGTTGCCAGGGCTTCCCTCGGGATCCTGATCCCCACCCCGATCGCGTCCCCAGATCCCGAACAGGAAGTAGAAGGGCACGATCATCAGGTCGAAGAAGAGGACGAAGAGCAGCAGGTCCTGGGAGAGGAAGGCGCCAAGGGTCGAGGTCTCGCCGGCGAGCAGCATCAGGTAATAGAGCGCCGGCCGCTCAGTGCCGCGGATCGCCGAGAAGCAGATCGCCGGGATCCAGGCGACCGTGGTCAGCAGCACGAGGAAGATCGAGACGCCGTCGATGCCGAGGCTGTAATCAACCCCGAGACCGGGGATCCAGTTGACATCGGTGACGTACTGCATGCCGCCGTCGGGATCGAACCCGGCCAGGACGCCGATCGAGAGGCCGAGCGTGATCACGGCGCCGAAGACCGCGACCCAGGCCGCGAAGCGCTTAGGGACCAGCAGGCCGATCAGGCCGAATAGCAGCGGAGTCCAGATGATCGAACTGAGCATCAGAGGCTCCGGATCAGGAAGTAGACGGCGATGGCGAGGATGCCGAAGAGCATCAACAGGGCGTAACCCCGGAGCATGCCGGACTGGATGTCACGGACCGCCGCCCCGGCAGAACGGGTCAGTCCGGCGACCCCGGCGGTAGCGCCATCGATCGCGAAACGTTCGAAGACGCGGTTACAGAACCGGCCGACCGCCTTGACCGGGTTGGTGACCAGGAAGTCGACCAGCTCGTCGCCGTACCACTTGTTCACACAGAGAGCGTGGATCGCCGAGAACCGCTGACGGAACTTGACCGGCAGGTCCGGCCGCTTGACATAGAGCAGCCAGGCGGTGGCGATGCCGGCGATCGAGATCAGACCGCCCTCGGTCAATCCGAGCCAGGCCTCACCGGTGCTCGGATGCATGTGAGCGAAGATCGAGTTCTCGAAGGTCGGTTCGAGGAAGTTGGTCACCACCTCGTCGACGCCGGGGATCTGGAGCACGCCGGCGACGATCGAAAGGAAGGCGAGGATGGCCATCGCGAACTTCATGCCGCCGGCCTGCTCGGCGATGTGGTGCTCCTCGCCGGGGTAGCCGACCTCGGTGTCCTCCGGCTCACCGGTAGCCGGGTTCACCGGTTCGCCGTGGATCACATGACCCTCGTCGATCAGGTACTGAGCCTCCTTGCAGGCTGGTCCGGGCAGGATCCGGAAGATGATCCGGAAGGAGTAGATCGCGGTCATAAAGGCGCCGATCAGCATCCCGGCCCACATCCAGTCGTACATGCCGCCACGGAAGTGGGCGAAATCGATGATCTCGTCCTTCGAGAACCAGCCCGACATGCCCGGGAAGCCGGAGAGGGCGAGGGCACCGATGATCAAGGTCGCCGCAGTGAAGGGCATCGCCTTGCGGAAGCCCTTCATCTTGTCGATGTCCTGCATGTTGGCCATCGCCGCGATGATCGAACCGGCCGCCATGAAGAGCAGCGCCTTGAAGAAGGCGTGGGTCATCAGGTGGAACATCCCGGCCGAGTAGGCGCCGATCCCGACCCCGACGAACATGTAGCCGATCTGGCTCATCGTCGAGTAGGCGATGATCCGTTTGAGGTCGGTCACCGCGATCGCGATCGTGCCGGCGATCAGCAGAGTTGCGAGACCGACGAAGGCGGCCACGTCAGCCGCGGTCGGGGCGAGTTCGAACAGCGTGTGGCAGCGGGCGATCAGGTAGACGCCGGCCGTGACCATGGTCGCCGCGTGGATCAGGGAGGAGACCGGGGTCGGACCTTCCATCGCGTCGGCGAGCCAGGTGTGGAACGGCATCTGGGCGGACTTGGCGAAAGCGCCGACCAGCAGGCAGAGGCAGATCGCGACGATCTCCCACTGGTTCGTGCTGAAGACCTCGGGCGCCTTCTCGAAGACGGTTCCGTAATCGACCGAGCCAAGGTTCTTGAAGATCAGGATCGCCGCGACGTAGAGGCCGATGTCACCGATCACGTTGATAACAAAGGCCTTCATGCCGGCCTTGGTGGCGGTGTTGCGCCGGTACCAGTAGCTGATCAGCGCGTAGGAGGCGAAACCGACCAACGCCCAGCCGACGATCAGCATCACGAAGTTGCCGGCAAGGACGAGGACCAGCATCGAGAAGACGAAGAAGTTCAGGTAACTGAAGAAGCGGTGATAGCCCTGATCGGACTTCATGTAGCTGTACGAGTAGATGTGGATCAGGCTGGATACCCCGGTCACGACCAGGACCATGAAGATCGAAAGCGGGTCGACGTAGATCCCGAGGTCGATCTTGAGACCACCGACGTTGGCGTACTCCCAGAGACTGGAAGCGACGTGGCGCGACTCGCTCGGCTCACCCTGCAGTCCGATCAGAGCGAGGATCCCGCAGACGAACGCAGCCACGATCGCGGTCACGCCGACCAGGCCGGCGGTGCGGTCAGGCAGCGCCTTGAAGGTCAGCCCGATGGTCAACGAACCGAGCAGGGGAAAGAGCAGGACCAGCCAGGCCCAGGTTGCGGTCATCCCTTGAGCTCCTTCATCTCGTCCACGTCGAGCGGCAGTCGGCGGCGGTACATCGCCACGACCAGACCGAGTCCGACTACCACCTCACAGGCGGCGACGACCAGCACGATCAGCACGAAGACCTGCCCGTCCTGATTGCCGAGCATGCGGCTGAAGGCAAGCAGGGAAAGCGCGCCCGCGCTCAGCATCAGCTCGAGGCAGAGCAGCACGACAACCGGGTTGCGACGGACCAGCACGCCGATGAAACCGATCGTGAACAGCAGCGCGGAAAGGACGATGTACCACTCGATGTCCATCAGGCCCCCTCTCCGTTCCCGGCTATCTGGGCGTTGGCCTTCTCGTCGGCCTTGACCAGCGCTTTGCGCTTCTCGATCCCGGACCCCCGCTCCTCGCGGCGGCGACCGGCCAGGACTATCGCGGCGACGGCCGCGACCAGGAGCAGCAATGAGGCAGCCTCGAAGGCGACCAGGAAGTCCTCCATCATCAGGTGGCCGACCGCTTCCGGCGTGCCAAAACCGGAGGGAACGTCATCCGGGCCCGGAGTGCCCAGCGCGGCGAGACCGGAACCGAGCACCGCGATCCCGATCGCGACGAAGAGGGCAACAGCCATGATCGGCCCGATCACCCTCAGCTCGGGCGAGGCGTCCCATTTCGGCTCCTCTATCCCACCGACGTAGGCGGCGACGAAGACGTAGAGCACCATCACCGCGCCGGCGTACACGACGATCAGCGAGGCGGCCAGGAACTGGGCCATCAGCAGCAGGAAGATGCCGGCCAGGAAAACCAGGTGGATGACCAGCGCGAGCACGCTGTAGAACGGGTTCTTCAGCGCGACCACCGCGGCTGCGGCACCGAGGGCGCCGATCGCGCCGACGAAGAAAGCGATCTCTTCCACTACTCGCCCTCTCCCCGCAGCGGCGTGCGCTCGATCGACTCCGCCAGCAGCATCTCCTTGGTGAAGATCAGGTCCGAGCGGTTGTAATCGGCCATCTCGTAATCGTGGCCCATTGTGATCGCGTCAAATGGGCAGGCGATCTCACAGTAGCCGCAGAAGATGCACCGGGCGAGGTTGATCTCGTACACCGCGGCGTAGCGCTCGCCGCCGGAGACCCGGTTTTCGGGATCGTTCTCGGCCGCGACCACGCGGATGCATTCGGCCGGGCAGGCGGCGGCGCACAGCGAGCAGCCGACGCATTTCTCCAGGCCGGAATCCTCGAACTTGTGCAGCTTGTGGCGGCCCCGGAAGCGCGGGTATACCGGGGTCTTCTCCTCCGGGTACTGGATCGTCACCGGCTTCTCGAAAAGCCGCCCCATCGTGGTCCGCAGGCCACGAAGGGTCTCGCCGAAGGCACGGTAGGTGCCGCCGAGCCCGCCCGGTTCGGGGCCGCGGGGAACGACCTTGATCTCGTCGGGACGGATGCTCATGTGGTCACCACCAATACTGCCGTGACAAGGACGTTCAAGGTCCCGAGGGGGATCAGGATCTTCCAGCCGAAGCTCATCAGCTGGTCGTAGCGGAAGCGGGGCAGCGTGGCGCGGATCCAGATGAAGAACATGGCAAGCATCCACATCTTGAAAAGCATCCAGATCGGGTCCAGCCAGCCCGGACCGGGGCCCATCCAACCACCGAGGAACATGGTCGAGGCGATGCCGGAGACGATCAGCATCTCCATGTACTCGGCGAACATGAACGAGCCGAAGCGCATGCCGCCGTACTCGGTGCCGTAGCCGGCGACCAGTTCGGCGTCCGCTTCCGGAAGATCGAAGGGCGGACGATTGGTCTCGGCGAAGCCCGCCACCATGAAGATCAGGAAGCCGACGATCTGCGGCACCACGTACCAAACCTCGCCCTGGGCTTTGACGATGTCAACCAGCGAAAGCGAACCGGCCATCAGGACAACGCCGAGCAGCGAAAGACCCATCGCGATCTCGTAGGAGATCAGCTGGGCCGCGGAGCGCATCGCCCCGAGGAAGGAGTACTTCGAACCCGACGCCCAGCCGCCGAGCAGCAGGCCGTAGAACGCGATCGAGCTGAAGGCGAAGAAATAGAGAATGCCGATCGGCACGTCGAGGCCGTAGAAGCCGACGTCGCCCTTGACGTCACCGAAGGGCAGGATCGCCAGGGTCAAAACGGCCGAGATGATGGTCAGCGCCGGGGCCAGCTCGTAGAGGATCGGGACCGCGCCCTTGGGCCGGAAAGCCTGCTTGGAGAGCAGCTTTCCGACATCGGCCAGCGGCTGCATCAGGCCGTACGGACCGACCCGGTTCGGGCCGTAACGCTGCTGGAAGCGGCCCAGCAGCTTACGTTCGACCAAAAGCAGAACCGGCACGATCGTCAGCAGAAGCAGGAAGATCACGATCGATTTGACGATCAGGATCCAGGTCGCGTCGACGAAATTGGTGTCTGCCAGCGGCAGCCCGGGGACGAGATGCAGCACTACTCTCCCCCGTTCCCGTTTCCGGCAACTACTTCGAGCTTCGGGCTGGGCTTGCCGATTTCGACGACGGCGGGCTTCCCGTTCGCGAACACGTTCGCATTGCCCTGCTGCGTTCCCTCCATCAGGAAGCAGGTCCCCTCGGGCAGCGCGGCGCGGATCGCCACGAAAGCGGTTACTTCGGTCTCACCAGACTTGACCGCTACCTCGTCGCCCTTGCTCAGGCCGAGACGCTCCGCGTCGGCGATCGAGACTTCGAGGCGCTGGGCCGGGATCAGGTAGCTGAGGGCCGGGCTCAAGTCGGTGGTCGAGTTGGCCCACAGGTCGCGATACGTACCAAGTGTGAGTCCTTCGGCGCTGGGGGCGGAGTCCGTCGGGGATACCGTCGGCCGGACTTCGCCGGGAGTTCCGCCGGTACCCCCCACGGACTCCGCGAGGTTCCAGGCGCTGGCGGCTTCCCGTTCCTGCCAACGGACGCCGCGGCCGCCGATTTCCTGATCGGTCAGGCCGGCGTAGAACGGGACGGACTCGGTGATCCTGGCGAGGGCTTCCGGCACGGCGTGGATTCCGGTTTCGTGGCCGAGTGCGGCGGAGAGTTCCGCCAGGACGTGCCAGCCGCCACGGATGTCGCCGGGGCGGGCGGCTGCGGGCCGGACCCGCTGGAGGCGACCTTCGGTATGGGTGACCGTGCCGTCCTTTTCGGCGTGTGACTCGAGCGGGAAGACGACGTCGCTGAGTTCGGTGGTGTCGGTCGAGGCCATCGTGAAGTGGATCACGAAGTCGGCGTTCTCCAAGGCTTGGCGCCAGCCCTCGGTGTCGGGGAAGTCCCGCAGCGGATCGACCCCGTAAAGGACGACCGCTTTGAGGTCACCGGAGACGAGGGCTGCCTTGATCTCGTCCACGTCTCGACCGGATTCGATCTCGCTGAGGCCGGGGCCGGCGTCGGGCAGGCAACCCACCTCGCGCAGCCCCCGGGCGTTGGCCACATCGGGGATCTCGATCAGTCCGGACTCTTCTTGGCCGGCGATGTCGAGGGCGGCCGTGAGCTCCAGCAGTGACTCGATCGCGGCCGGGCCGTTCTCACCACGGCCGATCCGCTCGCCCCAGATCACCACGGTGTGGCTGGAATCCTTGAGCAGCCCGGCGATCCCGTCACCCGCGCCGGACTTGACCTGTTCCAGCAGCCCGGCGAGGTAGGCGGCGGACTGACCGGGCTCGATCCGTTCGACCTCGGTCGCGCCGCCGTCGAGGGCGGAGGGCCGCTCGGTGGCGACCGCCAGAGCGGTCCCGTTGCGCCGGACCGCCTTGCGGACCCGCAGGTCGAAGGCCGGCGCCGAGTGGATCGGATCGGTGCCGAGCACCAGCACCACATCGGCGTGGTCGATGTCGGCGACCCGGGCCTGGGTGGCGGGGTCGTCGAGGCGGACCCGCTGGCCGCGCGAAACAGTCGGTGCCTGGCGGGAGTCGATGTCCCGCGAGCCGAGGCCGTTCCGGATCAGGTCCTGGAGCATGAAGGCTTCCTCGTTCGAGGCGTCACCGACCAGGGCTGCGACTTTGCCTTCGGCCGCGGCGAGTCCGATCTGCGCGGCTTCGAGCGCCTCGCCCCACTGGGCGGGGACCGGATGGCCGTCGACGTAGCGAAGCGGGTTCATGACTCGGTCCTGCGAGTACATCGCCTGGAAGCCGTAGCGCCCGCGGTCGCAGAGCCAGCCGTCGTCGACCGCGTCGTTCTGACGGTCGAGCACCCGCTTCACCTGTTCGTCGCGGATCGTGAAGCTCACGTTGCACTGGCTCGGGCAAAGGGTGCAGACCGAGCCGCCCTGCTCGATATCCCAAGGCCGGGCCTGGAAGCGGTAGGTATATGAGGTCAGCGCGCCGACCGGGCAGAGCTCGGTGATGTTGCCCTGGAAGGGGGCGATGTAGGGCCGATCGTCGAAGGTGCCGATGTATGACTCGGCGCCGCGTTCGAGCAACTGCAGCTGGCCGTCCTCGGAAACCTCCTGGCTGAAGCGGGCGCAGCGGTAGCAGAGGATGCAGCGCTCGCGGTCGATCGCGATCAGCGGCGAAAGAGGGACCGGCTTCTCGAAGTGGCGCTTGGGGTCGACCACCCGGCTGCGATCGGTGCCCCAGCCCATCGAGATGTCCTGCAGCGGGCACTCGCCGCCCTTGTCGCAAACCGGGCAGTCGAGCGGATGGTTGACGAGCAAGAACTCGACGACGGCATTCTGCGCTTCCTTGACCTGCTCGGTCCGGGTGTGGACGACCATGCCGTCGCGGACCGGGGTCGAGCAGGCAGTCTGCAGCTTCGGGATGCCCTCGATCTCGACCAGGCACATGCGGCAGGCGCCGACCGGGGCACCGAGCTTTGGCTCGTAACAGAAGACCGGAATTTCGATGTCGCCCTGCTTGGCCGCGTCGACCAGCATCGCGCCTTCCACCGCCTCGATCTCACGGCCGTCGACGGTCAGGGTGATCATGTTCTGCTTCGGTGCCGGCATCAGTAACCGCCTCCTCCGTTCATCGCGGAGGGGATCTCCCGGCCGGCGAGTCGCTTGCGACGGATCACTTCCGGGCTCTCGCCGCCCGGTCCTGGCTGCGCGGAATCGGACACGTAGCGTCCCGACTGGGCGCCGGCCGATTCCATGACCGAAGCCGACCAGGCCGCACCCGCCTCGGTCGCGATCGTGTCTTCGAACTCGTCGCGGAACTTCTTGACCATCGAGCTGACCGGCATCGCCATCGCGTCACCGAGCACGCACAGGCAGTTGCCCATGATGTTGTTCTGGACCGAGGCGATGATGTCGAGGTCCATCGGGGTCGCCTCACCGGTGCAGACCCGCTCGAGCATCTTGTCGGTCCAGCTCGTGCCCTCCCGGCAGGGGGTGCACTTGCCACAGGATTCGTGCCGGTAGAACTTCGAGGTGCGCTTGGCCATCCGGGGGATCGAGACCGAATCATCGGCGACGATGATCGAGCCGGAGCCGAGCATCGAGCCGGCCTCCGCCATCGCCTCGAAGGAGTACGGCAGGGCGAGTTCAGCCGGGGTCAGCACCGGCGAGGAGGAGCCGCCGGGATAGAAGGCCTTGATCTCGTGGCCGTCGAGCGGGCCGCCGGCCAGTCCGAAGATCAGGTCGCGCAGCGTCACACCGAGCTCGACCTCGTAATTGCCGGGCCGTTTGACGCAGCCGGAGACCGAGACGACCTTGGTGCCGGGCGACTGCTCGGTACCGAAACTCTTGAACCAGTCGGCGCCGTTGGCGACGATATGGCTGACGTTGCTGAGCGTCTCGACGTTGTTGATCAGGGTCGGTCCGCCGTATAGGCCCTGGACCGCCGGGAAGGGTGGCTTCAGGCGCGGGTTGCCGCGCTTGCCCTCGAGCGCGTCGAGCAGGGCGGTTTCCTCGCCGCAGATGTACGCGCCGGCCCCGCGATGGACGACCAGCTCGAGGTCGAACCCGGAGCCGAGGATGTCCTTGCCCAGGTAGCCGGCTTCGTAGGCCTCTTCGACCGCGCGGTCGAGCACATCGGCCTGGTCGTCGTACTCGCCGCGGATGAAGATGAAGGCGTGGCCGATACCGGCCGCGAAGCTGGAGATGATCATGCCCTCGATCAACTGATGCGGGTTGCGTTGCATCAGCTCGCGGTCCTTGAAGGCGCCGGGCTCGGATTCGTCAGCGTTGCAGCAGAGGTACTTGGCGTCATCGGTGTGAGGCAGGAACGAGACCTTCTTGCCCATCGAGAAACCGGCGCCGCCACGGCCACGCAGCCCGGACTCCTCCAGCTCGTTGACGATCCACTCGGGATCGATCTCCTTGAGCGCCTTCTTCAGGGTCTCGTAGCCGCCGTAGGATTCGTAGCCCTGGATGGAGGCCATCTTGGGATCCTCCGCGTGGCGGAGCAGTACCCGAGTTTCCTGTATCACCGGTTCGGCCCCTTTCCTTCCGTCACCCGCGGATCGTCCGACTCGACCACCCCGCCGGCCAGGCCGCGCTTTTCCAGCGCCTTCTCCGGCAGCACCTCTTCACCGGACTCGAGCTGGTCGACGATGGTCTCGGCATCCGCGTTCTCCAGCGGACCGAAGTAGCGCTCGTCGACCGAGGCCATCGGGGCGAGGTCGCAGGCACCGAGACATTCGAATCCGGAGACCAGAACCTTCCCGTCCTCCGAGAGGGCTCCGCCGTGGCCGGCGGCTTCCCGGTTGGCCCCGGTCTTCTCGCAGAACGCGTCGAGCAGCTCGTCGCCGCCTCGCATCCAGCAGGCGAGATTGGTGCAGACCAGAACCTGATGCTCGCCCTGAGGGCTGGTCCGGAGCAAGTCGTAGAAGGTGGCGACCGATTCGAGATAGGCCGGGGTCACCTGCATCACGCAGGCCGCCTGGACGATGCCCTCCGGGGTGCACCAGCCGTAACGGCGCTGGATGATCCAGAGCGCCGGGATCGCGGCTGACTTCGGCGAACCCTTGTGGTCGCGGTCCGGGTACTTGTCGACGATCGCCTGAAGCTGCTGGCGCAGGTCCTCGGGGACTTCGACGTCAGCCGGGTCGGGAATCTTCTCGGGGTCGCCGAGCGGGACCCGGCCGGTGGTGTTCGCCTCGTCGACCGGCAGCCCGGGCGAAACGAAATCCTCGGGGGCGGCGTTCTCGGGATCGAAGTCCGAGGGCATCACAGGGGTCATCGGTCGATGCCTCCCAGGATCGGGTCGAGCATGGCCAGGGTCTGGATCAGGTCGGCAACGTATTCGCCGATCGTCATGTCGGCCAGGGCCTGAAGGTTGACGAAGGACGGCTCGCGGAAATGCACCCGGGCCGGTTTCGAGGAGCCGTCGGCCATCACGAAGCAGCCGAGCTCGCCGCGGGGCGACTCGATCGGGTTGTAGACCTCGCCCGGTTCGACCCGGAATCCCTCGGTGACCAATTTGAAGTGGTGAATCAGCGATTCCATCGAGGTGGAGAGCTCGGCTCGCGGCGGCAGCGCGTACTTGCGGTCATCGGCGATCCACGGGCCCTCGGGCAGGCCGTCGATGATCTGCTCGATGATCTTGAGCGACTCGCGCATCTCGGTCAGCCGGACCCGGTAACGGTCGTAGCCGTCGCCGACCGTGCCGACGGGCACGTCGAAGTCGAGTTCGGGATAGGCGAGATAACCGCCTTCCTTGCGCAGATCCCAGGGGTCGCCGGCAGCCCGGAGCAACGGCCCGGTGACTCCGAGCTCGACCAGCCGCTCCCGGGAGACGACGCCGACGTCCTTGGTCCGGATCAGGAAGATCTCGTTCTTGTCGAGCAGCGCCTCGTACTGGTTGATGCCGGTCTTCATCTGCTCGATCAGGGTGCGGACCTTCTGCTCGAATCCGGCCGGGATGTCCTCGGCCACGCCGCCGATCTGGAAGTAGCGGGTGTGCATGCGCTGGCCGGTCGACATCTCGAATGTGTCGAGCACCCGGTCGCGGTCACGGAAGCAGTAGAAGTAGACGCCCATCGCACCGAGGTCGAGGGCCGAGGTCCCGAGCCAGACGAGGTGCGAGTGGAGCCGGTTCAGCTCCATGTGCAGGACCCGCAGCCACTGGGCGCGCCGGGGCACTTCGAGGCCGACCAGCTTCTCGACCGCTCCGACGTAGGCCTGCATGTTGAAGAAGTAGGAAAGGTAATCCATCCGCTCGACGAAGGGGATGACCTTCCAGTACTGCATGGTCTCGCAGGATTTCTCGATCCCAGTGTGGACGTAGCCGATCACCGGCTTCAGGTCCTTGACCACCTCGCCCTCGAGGTCGACCACCAGGCGCAGCACGCCGTGGGTGGCCGGGTGGTGCGGTCCCATGTTGACGGTGAGCATCTCCTGCTCGGGTTCGAGTTCGAACTCGACCCCGGGGATGCGATCGGCCAGCTCCGTGGTGAAGTCGGAGACGGTGATCTCCTCGTCGCGCAGGGTTGGCCCGGCCTGCCGGAACTCGCGGTCGTAGAGGGTGTCTTCTACCCGCGCCATCACTGCCACCAGCCCGGGTTGTCCACTTCGTCACGCGTGAAGATCACCGGTTCGCCGCCGACGGGGAAATCCCGGCGCTGCGGCCAGCCGACGTAATCCTCCGGCATCAGGATCCGGCGCAGATCGGGATGGCCTTCGAAGTAGATCCCGAAAAAGTCGTATACCTCGCGCTCCTGGAAGTCCGCGGTCGGGAAAAGCTCGACCACCGACGGCACGACGGGCAGGAGTTGCCCGTCGATCTCCACGGATCCCGGGGCTTCCTTCTCGACCCCGGTCGCGAGGGAATCCCTCGCGCCGACCACGGCCTCGTTTTCGACGGCCCCGCTCTCCCCCGGACCGATCGCGACCATCGGCGCTTCGACGCCGTGGCCCTCGGCGGGGTCTGGCACGACCGCTTTCACGCGCAAGCGCTCGTAGCGCTCGCGGTTCAGCAGTTCGTAATGAACCGCGAACCTCGGGGTGCGAGGGAAGTAGTCGGCTCCATGGACCGAGCTGAGGAAACCGTATTCCTGGCCAGGGGTTTCCTTCAGCCAGGTCAGGACCTGCACCAGCTTGGCGGGGTCGACGATCAGGGCCGCCTGTTCCCGGTCGAAGCTCGTGTCGAGCACGGCACCGGGGGTCTCGCGGTTGATCTCGGCCAGGATCAGTTCCAGCCCAGGCGCGTCAGGCACCGAGAACCTCCCGGGCCTTCGCGTAGGCCTCCAGCGCTTCCTCGGAAGGCCGCGAGGCCGGTCCGCCGCGGGCCCATTCCTCGGTCCCGTGGGCGTTGTAGCGGCTGCGCCAGCCCGGTTCGGGATTGCCCATGATCTTCTGCTGCAGCTTGGTGAAGCCGTAAAGCAACGCTTCGGGGCGGGGTGGGCAGCCGGGCACGTGGACGTCGACCGGCATGAATTTGTCGGCGCCCTGGACCACGGCGTAGTTCTGGAACATGCCACCGGAGGATGAGCAGGCACCCATCGAGATCGCCCATTTCGGTTCCAGCATCTGGTCGTAGATGCGACGGACGATCGGGGCCATCTTGATCGAGACCCGGCCGGAAAGGATCAGCAGGTCGGCCTGGCGAGGCGAGGCGCGGAAGGCCTCGGCGCCGAAACGCGCGATGTCGTAGCGGGGCGAGACGGTCGACATCATCTCGATCGCGCAGCAGGCGAGCCCGAAGGTCGCAGGGAAGACCGAGTGGGCGCGGGCCGTGTTGAGGACCTTCTCGAGCGTGGTCGTCACGACCCTCTCCTCGACGTACTTCTCGAGATCCTCCCCGGTCAGATCGCCGCGCAGCATGTCGCGGGCCTTGAGCTGGCGGGCGCGCAGCTCTTCCGGGGACTTGGGCTGCTCGAGCGGGGCGTGGACGCGGAGTTTCTGGCGTTCTATTTCCAATCCAGTGCTCCCTTCCGCCAAACGTAGATCAGGGCCACGAAGAGCAAAGCCACGAAGAGGACCACTTCGGCCAGCACGAAGATCGAATCGGTCGACTTGAGGATCGCCCCCACCGGGTAGAGGAAGACGACCTCGATGTCGAACAGGATGAACAGCATGGCGACCAGGTAGAAGCTGACACCGAAGCGGAAGGTCTTCGAGATCTCCGAGGGGAGGCCGCACTCGTACGGATCGAGCTGGCGGATCGCGGCGCTCGACTCGTCCCCCTTGAGCCGCTTCGGGCCGAGGACCAGGTTCAGGGTCGCGAAGGCTCCGCCGACGAGGACGCCGAGCGCTGCGAAGACTAGAACTGGGAGGAACTGATGGAGCAAGTGTGGATCCTGGTGGGAGGTACTACGGGGAACTAGGCTGTCCCCTGACTATGGGTTATACACCTCAGAGGCCAGACTTTGTATCAAGTCGTTACATAGTGATTTTTCGCATAAAAAAGCGGAATTCCGACCCGGTCAGGCGGGATTAGACATGTCTACGGCTTACACCGCACTGGGCCTTGCAGTTATTGCCCTGAACCTGGCTGCGGGAATCACAGGCGGGATCTCGTGGCAGCGAGGGCGTCCCTCGGTCGCCTTCTGGTACCTGCTGCGAGCCGCCCAGATCCTCACCGGGCTTTTCGTCCTCTTTGCGTGCGTGGTCTACGCGGGCGGCCACCGGGCCGACGACGAACTCCACTACCTCTACGTCTTCCTGCCGATCGCGGTCTCGTTCATGGCCGAACTGATGCGCGGCTCCTCGGCCAGCCAGGAACTCGGCGAGCGTCTCAGCCCGACCGAGCCGAAGACCAACCAGGAGCTAAGCGAACTCTTCGCCGAGCTCGAACCGGGCCGCCAGGAGACGATCGGGCTGGCGATCATCCGCCGCGAAACCGCCGTCATGACCCTCGCCTGCCTGGTCATCGCCTTCCTGATGTGGAGAGCCCTCGAAACGACCACCGGAATGTTCTAACCCACCCGCCACCCTGGCCATCACCGCGCCCCCGGCCGTTCACCCCCCGCCCCCGGCCAGCCAACCAAACCCGGCCCGCCACCCCAAACCCGGCCCGCGCCCGGCGCCCTGCAGCGCACCCCGGCCGTTCTCTCGACGAGGCCGCCAAAGCGGGTGCGTAACAAGAAACCCGCCAATCCGCACGGAAAGTTGTTACGCACCCCCTGGCAGGCGGGAGGCCCTGCCGAGCTGGACCCTCTTCCTGGGCGGAGTTAACGGTCGGGAGCCGTCAAGTTCCGGAGGAGGTCGGTCACGCCGTGAAGCCTGGCCTGCTGAATCATGATCTCGCGAAGCTCGGCCATGGTCCGGTCTGCGTGGTGATACTCGTCGACCCAGGTGAAACGGATCACCCGGAGACCGAGACGTTCGAGCAAGACGCTCTTCCTGCGATCCCGGTGGAATTGTTCGTAACCCTTGTGGGTTCCGTACGGGTCCAGCTCGACGACCAGCATGAGACTCCGCCAAAGGAAATCCGGGATCACCCCCTCCAACGGCTGGTTCACTTCCGGCAAGGGCAGGTGACTGCGGATGATTTCCCTAAGAAAATCCTCTTCAGGCTCGGAGCTTGCGTCGGCATAGGCCGGAACCCACGCTTCCGCTTCCCTTCGCAGTCTTCCCGAGCCAGGAGCTTTCGCATGGCGGTCTAGGACTTCGTTCAGCGTTCCCCAGCAGAGAGTCCTCTCCCGCTCGCCCTGGCTGAGAGCCTTACCGACCTCGTCATCCGAAGCTTCCGCCGCGAAGTCGAGCAGGCCGCGCTCGATGGTGACGGTACGAATGCCCTCGACCGAAGTGGTTTGATCTGGTGGGAGCGAGCGGGTCTGGTGGCACCGGATCGCGAAGCCGAACTGTTCACTCCGTCTGGATTTGCCTCCCGGTCCACGCCCGGTCCCGCTTTCACGCACGATCTGGACGGGGCCTCTCTCACGGACGAGGCCGTGGAGGGAAAGTGCACTGCGATGCGAAAGGAAACAGTTCTTGCCACCGGCGTAGACCGATGCGCGAAATCTCCCTTTCTCGGTCAGCTGCGTTCCCGGCAAAGTGACGACTCCACGCGTGACGGGGATCAAGAGACCGGACCGCCTTCTGCGACGGACCATGTTCTCGGAAACTCCGAGCCGATCCAGATCCTCGACGGTCAGGACCCCATGACCGGCCGCCGCGGTTTCTCTCAATCGCCGATTCAAGCCTGCTTCGTTGCCTGTCCAACGCGCGGGCATTGCCCAAGCATCGGCAATAACCGCTCAAAAGTGTGCAACACACTCAACAATTCAGCAACGAAAGTGGGCCGAAAGCGCACGCCGGCGGCCAGAGACCGACGCGGAGGCTCTGAAAAGACCGCCAAAGGCGGCGTGCGTAACAAGAAACCCACCGATTCTCACGGAAAGTTGTTACGCAAAACGCCTGGAGTCTGGGGTCGGCCGGAGGTTGATGGCACAGCGCGGCCCGGGCGGGCCGGGGCGACTTGCGGCCGGAGGGCTGGAGCGACTTGCGGCCGGAGGGCTGGAGCGACTTGCGGCCGGAGGGCTGGAGCGACTTGCGGCCGGACGGGCTGGAGGGCCGGACGGGCTGGCGGTGGGTTGGATTTCAGTCCGGGAGGTTTGCTCGACCGCTCATCACGACTCGGACCTGACCGCTGACCCGCGGGCGACCGGAATCCATCCGGGCCTCGATCAGGCTGGGGCGGCCCATCTCGACGCCTTGGCGAATCTCGATCCGGTCAATGTCGAGGATGTCCTGCAGGTAGGCGACCAGGGGGCCGGCGGCCGAACCGGTGGCCGGATCTTCGATATCACCGAGGTCGAGGGCGAAGCAGCGCGAGCGGGCGGCACGGGCGGGCACGTCCAAGACGAAGGGATATACGTTCACCGCGAGGTCACCGAAGTCGAACTTCTCGAACTCGGAGCGGTTCGGCACCGCCGCGCCGAGCGCCCCCTCATCGCGGAGCGGAAGCAGCAGGGTGGGAAACCCGGTCGAGACGAGCTGGGCGCTGTAGTCGGGGTGGAGCTGAGACTCGTCGAGATCGAGCAGCCGGGCGGCCCGGGCCCGCGGGATGAACTCGCCGAACTCGGCCGGTTCCTGGTGGACCGAGGCCCGCCAGACCCCTACGGAGCCGGGCGAGTCAGCAGCCAGCTGCTCCACGTCCACGTCTTGGAGGCCGACCCCGGTCTCCTGGGTGAAAGTCGTCTGATCGACTCCCCGGTCGATCGCCACAGCGACCGTGGTTCCGAGCGAAGGATGACCGGCGAAGGGAACCTCGGCGGCGATCGTCCAGATCCGGTTGCGGTAATCGGCACCCCCGCTCGCCGCCGCTTCCGACGGGCTTTGGACGAAAGTGGTTTCCGAGAGTCCGGTCTCCCGGGCGAAGGCGAGCATCGTTTCGTCATCGACCGGGTCGGCATCGAGGACGACCGCGAGCCCGTTGCCGGCCAGCGGGGACTCGGCGAAGACGTCGAGCCAGAAAAAGGGGTGACTGCTCATCCCTGCTCCGTATCGAGTCGGCGGAACAAGCCGCCATGGTAGATCAGCGGCTCGCCGGGATCGTCCTCGGTCTCGACTTCAAGCCCCTCCCCGGTCACGATCAGGTGGTCGCCGCCGGGAATCGCCTCGGCCAGCTCGCAGACCCCCCGGGCCAGGCTGCCGTCGATGATCGGCACCCCGAGCCGGTCTCGCCAAGCGACCGAAGCCCACT